>OLQF01000431.1_pt1 | contig 32371 bp, 25 predicted proteins | sample 1643171 | NCBI WGS metagenome assembly OLQF01 (sample SAMEA3136702, study PRJEB25190) | human gut metagenome | reverse complement strand
AATCGTCTTTCTCTGACGTTCTACACTCCCATCCCTGTGATTTTGACGGAAGCTCTATGATTTTTTCGCCATCTTCTGGAACTGATGCACTTCGTGTATCCACTGTATCCATATCTTTCCTCCATTTCTTATCTGCAACAGAAAAAGCCTGTCCAGATAGATTTCTTTTTGAAATCTGATCCAAACAGGCTTACTGTTGACCTTAGTTTTCACTAAGCAAAGATCTTATTGTATTCACGCCTAATAACTTACCGCCGGATATTTCCCTTCCTCTTTTTTCTTATCTGAGCTTAAATTTACATCCACTTTCTCAAATAAACAGCTGGCTTTTCTCTTTTATTAGAATTTCGATTTATTTCCAGCTATTATACCAGCAGTGCGTTTTATTAGACAGCGGCTAATAGGATTTTTTCCGTATTAGCTGATATTCCATTCCATTTTCCACTTGAAAAAACAAAAAAGCGGAAATCATATGAGATATTTTTCTAATACATTCCGCTTTTGATAGGACGTCCCGTGCGGGAATCGAACCCACATCTAGTGCTTAGGAGGCACTTGTTCTATCCATTAAACTAACAGGACAAATCTGTAGCTTCAATTGTACTATAATTACACACAAATTACAAGACTTTTCTTCTGTTCCGCCCTTACAATGGTTACTGTTCGTTAGAGCATGTTTGAAAAAAGCTTTCTACAAGATGTGCATCACGAAGCAGTTACCACTTCTGAAATATAAATTGATGCACTATACGGTTGGCATCTGTATACTTGTAAGAGCTTTGGCACAGTGCTAGAATAGTAAAAGTTGTATTTTTCAAATAGATTTTTAATTACCAGAAGGAGACCTCAGCCATGCAGCAGGAATTCATTACAGTAACCTTCAATCGCACGAAGATCGCAATCCGATGTGCAGACATTCTCTATGTGATCATGTCAGATGATCATTGCAGGATTCATATGTTTGATGGAAACGTGTATCGTTGCCGAATGACACTGAAAGAATTAAAGAAACAATTGAATGAAGAATTTATTGAGGTAAAACGTGGCTGTATGGTAGCTGTATCTGCAATCAGTGATATTGGAGACAGGATTTTGCTGTCTAATGGTGAGAAAATTTGCTATACAAAACGTAAAAAAAGGGTGCTCAGAGAAGAACTGCAGAAAAATCAGGAGCTTATAATTGCAAAAATCAGTAAAAAAAAGCTGCCGCTGACAGCAGAAGAGTATCGCAAATATTATAAAATATGTGATGCTCTCCCTTTTGCATTCACGGATATAGAAATGGTATTCAATGAAGAAAAAAAGGCAGTGGACTGGATCTTCCGCTATGGGAATGAAGCGTTGGCTGCCCTGGAAAAGCAGCCGTTAGACAAGATGATCGGAAGTTCCTTTTCCAGTCTTTTTTCCAATATGGATGCGAAATGGCTTCATGTTTATGAACGTGCCACCTTGTATGGTGAAACGCTGGAAATCATGGATTATAGTCCTGAAATAGATACGAATCTGAAAATTATATGTTTTCCTACATTTCCGGGACACTGTGGATGCATTTTGTTTAATGCAGACAAAATGAAATCTATAAGTGAAGAAAATCATCTGGTCAGATTGGTTGAAGTTTCCATGAAAAGTAATTCTTCTAAATAAAAAATGTCGTTTTACCGCTTATTAGGTTGATTTACCGCAATAGAAACGTTATTTCGCTATAATTCGATTGTTCCCCTAATACATTCATGCTATATTTTTATTAGATATTGTTTTTTGCAAGCAATTAAGATTTACAGCAGAAAATATCTAAATTTTTTGCAGAACAAGGGGGGAAACATATCATGAAAAGAAAAAAAGCAGTTACTTTGACTACCGCCGCATTGACACTTACCATGGCTGTCTTTGGCAGTTCCACCGCAATTGCCGCATCAGAATTAACAGCAGAAAGCAAACCAGCCACCCAGTATACCATTGATGCAAATCAGGAAGTTTATGCATTGCTGGATTTCGAGGATACTGAGGAGTTTGAAAATGCTACAAAAGGTCTGATTGCGTCTCCGGATACTCTGGATATTTATGATGAGAACGGGAAGCTTGTATGGAGTCAGACGGCATATGCTTTTCTGGATCAGGACGCTCCGGATACAGCGAATCCAAGTCTTTGGAGAGATACACAGCTGAATCATATTTATGGTCTTTTTGAAGTAACCGATGGAATCTATCAGGTGCGTGGCTATGATATGTCAAATATCACCTTCATAAAAGGTGATACGGGATGGATTGTAGTAGATCCACTGATGAGCATGGAATGTGCGGCAGCGGCTTTTTCCCTGGTAGAAGAGAATCTGGGCACTTTTCCTGTAAAGGCAGTGATTTACAGCCATTCCCATGTTGATCATTTCGGTGGAGTCAGGGGAATTATTTCAGAAGAAGATGTACAATCCGGTGATGTGCAGGTAATTGCACCGGAGGGCTTTGAGAAGCATGCTGTCAGCGAGAATATTTATGCAGGTACTGCCATGGGACGCAGAGCAAGCTATCAGTATGGAACCATGCTTGAGGCCAGTGAAACAGGAGCTCTTGCCATTGGTATTGGCATGGGGCAGTCCAGGGGCAGTACAAGTTATATTTCTCCTACACTTGAAATCACAGAAACCGGTGAGAAGCATACTATTGATGGAGTGGAAATTGAATTTCAGCTTACTCCGGGCACCGAAGCACCGGCAGAGATGAACTTCTGGATTGGATCGAAAAATGCTTTGTGGATGGCCGAAAACTGTACAGGAACGCTCCATAATCTGTATACACTCCGCGGAGCCCAGGTACGTGACGGAAACGCATGGGCAGAGTACATTATGGAATCTCTGGCACTTTATGGTGATCAGGCAGATGTAGTATTCCAGTCTCATAACTGGCCACATTGGGAAAAAGATATTATTCAGGAATATATGACCAATACTGCAGCTGTATATAAGTTTATTAACGACCAGACATTGCTTTACATTAATGAAGGTTATACGGAGACAGAGATTGCTAATATGATCCAGCTTCCCAAGGAGTTGGAGAAAGTCTGGTATACCCGTCAGTATTATGGCACAGTTTCTCATAATTCGAAGGCAGTATATGAGAAATACATGGGATGGTATGACGGTAATCCTGTCCATCTTGCTGAACTTACACCATCGGATTATGCACAAAAGCTGGTAGAATATTTCGGTGACACAGATGCGATTCTTGAAAAAGCAAAAGAAGATTTTGCAAAGGGAGAATATCAGTGGGTTGCCCAGATTACCAATACGCTGGTTTTTGCTGATCCGGAAAATATGGATGCACGTTATCTTTGTGCAGATGCATTAGAGCAATTGGGGTATCAGGCAGAATCCGGTCCATGGCGCAGTGCTTACCTTTGTGCGGCACAGGAGCTGCGAAATGGTACAAATACCGATGATGCAACGCGAGGCAATGGTAACGGTGATGTTATTTTACATATGACACCTGAAATGATTTTGGATTATCTGGGAATTCTTGTAGATACAACGAAGGTTCCGGATCTGACGTTTACAGCAAATCTTATATTGCCGGAAGGTAATTATGTACTCCGCGTGAAAAATGGCGTACTTCTTTATCAGAAAGATACACAGGATGCGGATGCGGATGCTGATGCGACATGGACTACCAAACGTGCCGGACTGCTGTCTATTATTCAGAAAAACGCGGAAAATGTTGCAGCTTTGATCCAGCAGGAGGGTGATGAGACCTGCCTGACACGATTAATGGATGCAGTTACGGTTACCTCAGAGTATAAATATTTTAATATTATCGAGCCATAAAATTTTTACGTAGAAAAACATGGTTTCGTAAATAACTATACCAATCGCGTAGGATGTGGATGCACTGGACACCTGGACGGCACCAGCCATTACAGAGATTGATCTGGCAAACGTGAATTAATATTTCCACAGGATACATTTATCAAGTAAAAAAGGATCCCTCGCAAGGTAGAAGGCTAACAAGCCTCGACCTTGCCGGGATCCTTTCATTTACATTCCTTTCATTTTAAAATCAGCTTTCCCATTCTGTTTCACCTTATACAAAGCCATATCTGCGCTTTTACAAAGAGACATAACGTCTTCTCCCTGTTCCGGGAATGCAGCTCCGCCTGCGCTGGCTGAAAGCTCTACAACCTCTCCTGTAGGCAGTGTAAGCTGGGAAATCATCCTCTGAAACGTTTCCATATAAATCTGCGCCATTTCCCCTGTAAGATTCTTCAGGTAAACCACAAATTCATCACCGCCATACCGGCCGATTATACTATCCTCCGGGAAACAGCTTTTCATAGTTTTCGCAAAATGCTTCAGACAGAAGTCTCCATTGTTATGACCGTAAGTATCATTATAAATTTTAAAATTATCTACATCAATAAAGATGAAGATACCTGGCGTTTTTTTACGCAATTCTTCTTCCACGGCAATCTGAAAAGCTCTGCGGTTCAGAATTCCGGTAAGAGGATCTGTAGTAGACAATCCCATGTACATTTTCTTATCTTTTTTCTCCAACAGCACAAGGGTCAGCATGTACAGTATCGTGAAGCCTACCAGAATACTTCCATATACCCCGCCCCAGGCGGAAAACTGCTGGGTAATATCAGAAATATTCTTATTTGTCAGTTCAACGATTACATACCAGCCTGGCATAACAGAAATACTTCTATAGGAAATTGTAGATTCCTCTCCTCTGATAATAGCGGAAAATCTCCCATCCTTCTTTCCGGAACGCATGTCCTTTATCCACTGGTTGTAGGAATAACCTGCATCATACTGGAAATACTTCTGCTGAAGCAAAAGATTGTTCCAACTGCCAGACGTGCCGGAATTGTCACTAACACAGGTAATAAAATTTTCTGAATCGGCCTTTAACAGATGAATGCTGATCTTGCCCTGAAGAAGCTCATACTCACCCATCTGTCTGAGATTTTCGATCATAATCGACACATAAAGTGTATGAACCAGTGAAGGATCCCCTACTGGCACAAAAACAGTCATGGTCATATTTCCAGTTCTGCTGGACTGGTAAGGATCCGAGTTAAAAGAAGTATCTGAAGCCAACGCCGCCTCATCCAGCTTCTTCTTTTTGATATCGGAAACAGCGCAGCTGCTGCTGCCATAAATTTCGCCATCATTCATAATAAAACCAATATCACCGAAAACAGTCTTGTCAAGATTTTTCTCCAGCTGTTCCAGGATTTCCTCCGGCTGGGCATTTTCCATAGACCGGATCATCTTTATATCTTCCTGTACATAGTTCTGAAGATATTCCATAGAATCATTCATCTTTTCCGCGTACAGGCCTGTGATCAGCTCCAGATGCTCTGTATTGAAATTCCGCGCAATTCTGCTCAGGTGAAAGTATGCCGCCACGATAATGACAAGGCAGACTGCCAGATACAAAGCCAGCAGGACTTTTCTTTTTGTTTTATTTTTTCTTCGATCTTTCATGAGACAGCATTCTCCATAAGATAATCAGAATCAACCATAATGACTCCGGTATCAAAATACTTCTGCTCTGATTTTTCTCCCTTTATAAGAGAATTCAGGGAAAGCATTCCCAGATATCCCATCTGATCCTGTTTCTGCAGCACAGTCACTGCATGATATTCCGGATTCTGAAGCATCTGTTTCGTTTCGTCCGCCAGGTCAAAACCCACCAGCACCACATCTGTTCTTTCTTCTTCGAAAAGAGTATTTACGATGCCGACAGTAGATGTGTTATTGCAACCGAAAAAGCCCTTTATATCTGCATTTTCTCTTAATAATACAGCGGCATCCGATTGTGCCTTTTTCGTATCACCACCATTAACTCTTATATCCTGAACGATTTCCCACTGCTCCGGTGCATTGCCCGCCCAGAAATTTAGGAATCCGGAAACACGATTTACCATTGCCTGTGAACTATCCGATGACAACTGGATTCCCACTTCCAGTGGGTCTGTCGGTGAATTTCCTGCATCATACAGCAACTCCAGCATTTCTTTCGCTGCCATTTCTCCGGCATCTATATTATCTGTCATGTAACAGGCGTCAAATTCGCTGCTGTTAATAGAAGAATCAATAAGTACTACCGGAATATCCTTTTCCCGTACCTTCTGACAGCTGTCTGCCAGTGAATTGGAATCTGCCGGAGCCAGCAGGATTCCGTCAGCGCCTTGCTCCATAGCCTGGTTCATCAGATCAATCTGACCGGAAATGTCAGTTTCGTTATCAATTCCACCAAGATAAACCGCTTCATCCAGTTTTTTTGCAGCTTCTGTTATACCATCTATTACTTTCTCCCAGTAAGCACCATGATAATTTTTCAGAATAACATATATTTGCTTATCGCTTTCCGGATTGGAAATACAGGTATAGTCCACCACAGCGGGCTGCTCTGCTGCCTCCTCCATGTTTGCCTTCGAACTCCCCGAGCAGCCTCCCAGCAGAACAGATGCCACTCCCACAAAAATCAACCGATATGCTTTCGTTCGTCTCATTTTTTCCCCAGTACTTATACTACAAATTGTAACGCTTGCAGCGCAGATATTGAATAGTTACCAGATATTTTACATTTTTGCATATATTTTTTGTGTATATCTGATATATTATATGCCTGCTGTATAAGGGCTGTCAATGTCTATTCTTCACGATTCCCAGTCTGCATCCTCCGTTTCTGATTTCTGTTATCTATTTTTCATACTCCTTAACCTTCTTTTCATACTCTTCCTGGTTTTCTATGACATGTTTTACAATATGTCCATGGCTTTTCTTCTTGGCAGCCAAATTCCGGCCAGGACGTTCGGCATATTGATCTTCGGGAATCTCCAATGCATTTGCCACGGCATGAATAATTCCGTTGCTGCTGTATGTGGCTCCGCTGACAGCATCAATGTTCAGACTTTGTTCCTCTTTCATCTCTTCAATTACAACTGGCGCTGCTTTGAAAAAATATTCTTCTGTGTCACAGTATGAGAAGATGGAAATATCCGTTACCTGCTGATTTTTCACAGTAACCTGAACTTCTACATCACCACGAAAGGCATCGGCAGATCCTGTATATACGCCATCGACAAGGTTCCGGAAGCGGCCTGCAGAAATAAATTCAGCCTTGTCCGCAGCTTTATCATCAGAACCATTCTCCGCAGTCTCTGAAGTTCCTGCCTCCTTCAAAGCATTCTGTACAGCCTGAATCAGCCCCTTACTGCTATATGTAGCACCGGATACGGTATCTGCATTCGTATTCTGCTGTCCGATTATTGCAGAAAAGATTTTAGCTTTCGCTTTTTCCATATAAGACTTGTCATCCTCATAACTATCCAGTGTAAGACTGGTTATTTTTCCGTCCGCCACACTTACAGTGACACGCATCGCTCCACGATAGCCCTCACCTGTTCCAGTATAAGTACCGTCTTTATATCTGAAACCTTCAACAACACCGCCTGCTATATTTCTATCCTTCGTATAGCTTCTCGCCGTAAGGAGCCGGGAAGCCCCAATCATCACACACGTGAGCAATACTCCGATCACCATTCCATATTTAATTCCAAAATGCGCATTTCCTTTCGGACACCAGCTAATGCACTGCTGGCACGCAATGCACTCTCCACCTGTAACTTGTTCCTTTTTCGTAAAATCAATTCCCATGCTGCATTTCGCAGTACACAAAGAACAGGCACTGCATTCTCGTCCGGGCTTTTCGATTTTCAAAAATGCACCTCTGGAAATCAGTGCATACACCGCTCCCATTGGACAGAAATATCTGCAAAAGAATCTCTTTACCAACACTGATCCTGCCAAAATCACCAAGAGTAAAATTCCCCCCACCGAGCACAAAGGCTTCACTCCCGGCCAATGTCCAGGCGCAATATACTGGCCAAATATTTCCCACGGACCTTGCTTTTTCCAGGTCAAAACACCACTCCATATAAATATTACAAAATAAACAAGTACTCCATATTTTGCCAGTTTCAGAACTCTGTCAGCTTTCTTGTATATTTCTGGATTTCTGTTCCGCCTCCAGCTGCCTTTTCCCAGCTTCCGCGCTGCAAACCACAAGAAATCCTGCACAGCTCCAAAGCTGCAGAAAAATCTCCCCACCAGTACACTTCCTGGCACTGTCGCGATTAGTACATACACCGAATACCTGACACTCTCCCAGGAAATACTTCCAGCATAGATCTGGGAAAAAATATCTCCAATAGCTGTAAATCCTGTTACGAACAGTTCTGGGATTAAGATAAACGACAGTAGTTGGATAACTATTTTTATCCAGTTGTTCTTTCTATTTTTCATTTTTTAGCTGCTTCTTTTTGTAGGCTATCTTTTTTCAACTGCTTCCAAAATTTCCATTTCACAAACACCGAAAGTCTATCAATAATCATAAAAAAGCACTCCTTTCCAAGTAATAGTATACTCAAAAAAGAATGCCTTTTCTATCATTTTCACATTATTTCTTCACTTTACCGAAAGCTATACATCATCCCAACAACGCCTTCATAATCCCCGCATAGCACACCGACACATTTATCAGATTTTCCACCTCCGCATACTCATCAATGATATGTGCCAGATTTTCTCTTGCAGGTCCCATTCCAATAGTACGTATGCCAGCTTCTCCTGCATAATGGCTTCCATTTGTACAAAAATTGTAGGTAGTTATCTTTGGAGAAAATCCCTCTTTTTCCAGTTCGGATTTTATTTTTGCTACCCACTCCTCTTCTACGCCAAACAGCCAGCCTGGGAAAAAGCGTTCTCCCTGGATTTTTTCTCCGGTGTAGCATTCCTCTTTTCCCACTGCATAAGAAACTTTATAGGAAAACTGCGGATCCTTTTTCTTCAGCTCTTCCATTTTTTCAATGATTGGCTGAAGCACGCTTTCCTTGGTTTCACCTACCAGAAGTCTGCGGTCATAGGTTGCACGGCAGTATTCCGGAACAACGGAGGCTCCTGGATATGGGGAAGATTTTACGTCTGTCAGCTCCAGGATTCCTTTTCCAAGTTTATCCTGGACAGGCGGTTCAATCTCACGGATAGCCTGAATGGCCTCACACATTTTATATACTGCATTTACGCCCTTTTCCGGGTTTGCTGAATGTGCCGGGACACCAAAGGTCTCAACCACAATTTCCGCACGGCCACGCTGTCCTACTTTTAAATTCATTTCAGATGCTTCACCAATTACCACATAATCCGGTTTCACTTTCTCACTTATTTTTCGCGCGGCAACACCTTCGAAGCATTCTTCATGCACAACACCTGCCACATATACATCTCCGGCAAAATTTTTCCCATTTTCCACCGCATATCTATGCGCAGCAACTGTAAATGCAGCTACCGCACCTTTCATATCAGCAGCTCCTCTGCCATAAAGCTTTCCATCTTCAACAACTGCATGAAATGGATCATGTTTCCAGTCCTTTAAATTTCCAACTGGAACCGTGTCTATATGTCCATCAAACAGGACTTTCGAACCATGATTTTTTCCTTTAATATGACCGATCACATTTCCGTAGCAGTCAGTTTCTATCTCATCAAAAACACCGGCCTCTTTCATATACGCCTTTAAAGCTTCCGCCGCTTTATCCTCATGTCCTGAATAGCTCTGACAGTTTATCAGACTTTTGGCCAGCTCAATTACTTTTTCGTCCCATTTTTCACTTATCATCTACAAATACCTGTGTTGCACCAAGATTAGTTCTCAGTCCCATTAAAATCGTTTTCAATTTTTTCATAGTTAATTTCCGCCTCGTAAAAAAATTGTTTTTTAGTCTGAAAAAGGCGCAGACACATTGAAGTGTTCTACGCCTTTGTAGTTTCGTTTGCTTTTTGATAGTTCTGCATTATAGGAGTTTTTTTCGAAGTTGTCAAGAGCTTTTTTATTAACTTTGAGATTGTGTTTTATAACTTAAATTAAATTAGTCTATAAATATGAATCTAAAGATTCGTCTAAAAATGCAGCTGCCCCTGCAGCCAAATCAGTCCCTTAAATCTGCGTCCCACGGCCGGTTCTCCCAGCAGATCCGCACAGTTTATACACACATCGAACTGGATATCATTGCACTCGATAGTCATCTGGCACAGTTTCTCACCAGTGAGAATGTTCTTAAAATTCACAAAATCCACGATTTCGCCCATCACACTATACTGGTCACATTCAATTCCATGAGGCATAAAACAGGTATCCACAATTGTCAGCACATCATCTGTGACAATACGCTCGGAAATCATGGAATACATATCCATATCTTCCATTGTAAGGTCTTCCATAGCTTCTTCATCACCATTTCTGGCAGCCGCGATCAGATTATTGCGGTTTTTTGTCAGCTCCCGCTCTACTTTTACAGCTTCTTTATCTTTCTGAACCGGAAAAAGGATCTTCCCTTCTCTTGCCAGTCCTGTAATCGTCAGTGGCTGTCCTTCACGCATATTCCCCTTATACTTCTCCAGCATATATTCTGCAGGATTCTGAAGATAAAAGATCAAAGTCACGCCAAGGCGCATGTCATCACACGCCCCTGCGTAAGACTCTTTTTCTGCGTGTCTCTCCACGACTACACTCTCCTGAGAGGTGATTCCTGTGCCGCGAAAAAACGGAAATGAATATTCTACGTGAAACTCATTGTCTTCATCATACTGTCCACAGACTGTTATTCCACAGTCACAGCCATAATTCTTGGAATATTGTATAAAAACTCCATCTGGATGATTCTCCACTGCAATTTTCTCATCGTAAGTATTTATCACATCCTGAATGATTTCCTGCATTTCTTTACGTGACTTTACCTTTGAAAAGCCAACAGTTCTTAAATAACTATGCACATTATCACCTCCCTGTTAAGCAGTCTTATTGCAAATCAAACAACTTTTCAGATATTCTCCGGACCATCTGATATTTTACTTTTGACTATTACTATTTTCAGATCATTTACTTTTTATCTATTACTATTTTCAGATTAAAGTCCCATTTTTGGTATTTTTATACCATTTTGTTTTTAAGTCCAATTATTTGGACTTTTTCTCAATTTTTGTCATTCCACCCATGTATGGCTGAAGGGCAACTGGAATATTTACGCTTCCATCTGCGTTCAGGTTATTCTCAAGGAACGCAATCAGCATTCTTGGCGGAGCAACAACTGTGTTATTAAGAGTATGAGCAAGATATTTCTTGCCATCTTTTCCGTTTACACGGATTTTCAGACGACGTGCCTGTGCATCACCAAGGTTGGAGCAGCTTCCTACCTCAAAGTATTTCTTCTGTCTTGGAGACCATGCTTCAACATCCAGGGATTTCACTTTCAGGTCTGCCAGGTCACCAGAACAGCATTCCAGTGTACGAACCGGAATATCCAGGGAACGAAACAGATCAACAGTGTTCTGCCACAGTTTGTCAAACCACATCTTGCTGTCCTCTGGATTACAAACTACGATCATCTCCTGCTTCTCAAACTGGTGGATACGGTAAACGCCTCTCTCTTCAAGTCCATGAGCACCTTTCTCTTTACGGAAGCATGGAGAATAACTTGTAAGAGTTTTTGGAAGCTCTTCTTCCGGAATGATCTGGTCAATAAATTTACCAATCATAGAATGCTCACTGGTTCCGATCAGGTACAGATCCTCACCTTCGATCTTGTACATCATGGCATCCATCTCAGCGAAGCTCATAACACCTGTAACAACGTTACTTCTGATCATGAACGGCGGTACACAGTATGTGAATCCTCTGTTAATCATGAAATCACGTGCATATGCAATAACAGCAGAATGAAGTCTTGCGATATCACCCATCAGATAATAGAAACCATTACCAGCAACACGTCTTGCGCTATCAAGGTCGATTCCATCAAAAGCTTCCATGATTTCTGTATGATACGGAACTTCGAAATCCGGAACAACAGGCTCACCAAATTTCTCAATCTCAACGTTCTCGCTGTCATCTTTACCAATCGGTACAGATGGGTCAATGATATTCGGGATTACCATCATATCCTTCAGAAGCTCTTCCTCAACTTCTTTCTCTCTCTTGGAAAGTTCCTCAATACGCTCACCGGAAGCTGCAACCTGTTTCTTAACTTCCTCTGCTTCATCCTTCTTTCCCTGGCCCATAAGAGCACCAATCTGTTTGGAAATTTTATTTCTCTCTGCACGAAGAGCTTCTACTTCCTGTTTGATCTCGCGGTTTTCCTTATCCAACTCCAGAACCTTATCAACCAGCTCCAGTTTGCTATCCTGGAATTTATTGCGGATGTTCTGCTTTACGATTTCCGGGTTCTCTCTCACAAATTTGATGTCTAACATGTCTTCCTCCTGTACTGATACTTTATTTTTATGGCAAATATCTGTTTTATTTTTCCATATCTCTTTTTGCAGCAAGTATCTGTTTTATTTTTTTATATCTCTTTTTGTGGCAAGTATCTGTTTTGTTTTCGTTTTATAACAATATTGTCATTACTATTTATTTTTTATAACAATTTTGTCATTTTTTGCTGTTTTTTTATGACTTATATTCATTTTTTACCAACTGTTCGCAGCAATCAATTTACTCATCTTTTTCAATATTTTCCAAGCCAAAATTTACAGCTTTTCTAAGGGCTTCAAGTTCTTCCTGGCTCAACATTACATAGGACTCTCCCTTTACAATTTCTTTCAGATAAAGGAAGCAATTATCTCTGCTGTGTACTGCATTCAAAATTACTCCGGAATTATCCTGATCCAACAAAGCCAGTGCAAAACTAAGTTTTCCGCCTACATCATCGAACGCATCATACTTTTCAACGCCATATTTGCTGAACATAGATTCCAAATGATGTTTGATAAAGCTGATGTCGTGCTCATGATCCTCTTTTGCTTCATAAAGGCGGTCAATCTGAGCGAATTTTCGTACAAAAACTTTCTCAAGAGATTGTGCGTCACTGCCTTTCATGAACATTTTGTATTTACGTTCCAAACGGCTAAGCCTCATTTTGCTGCTGAATACATTCACCGCCAGAACGATGGTCAGAATCAGCAGTAAAATAATAATGATACCCGGGTCGATTCCCAGGCTGTCAAAAATACTGCTCATGCACTCTCCTTATCTTATTGATTCAAACAACTCAATGATTCTTTCCAGTTCATCTCTGGAATAATATTCAATTTCAATTTTACCTTTATTATTTTTCTTTCTGTGTATAAAAACCCGAGTTCCCACGATTCCCTTCATTTTCTCTTCAAGACTCTCGTAAATCGCATCTTCAGCTGTATTTACTGTTTTCTGAGTTTTCTTCGGTGGCTCCACAATATGTTTTACCAGTTTTTCAGTCTCTCGAACACTTAATTTCTCATCAAAAATCTTCATTGCCACACTTGCCTGCTTATCCTTGTCTGTAATCGCAAGAATTGCACGAGCATGCCCAGCTGAAATCATCTCATCAATCAGCATCTGCTGAACTCTTTCATCCAATTTCAAAAGGCGAAGGGAATTAGTCACTGCAGTTCTGCTCTTAGAAACGCGTTCTGCAATATTATCCTGTTTCAGCTTAAATTCATTGATCAGACGCTTATAGGCCATCGCTTCCTCTATTGGATTTAAGTCTTCCCGCTGAATATTTTCAATCAGGGAAATCTCAACTACCTGCTGATCATTAAATTCCTTAATGATTACCGGAACTTCTTTCACCCCGGCAAGTTTAGCTGCCCTCCATCTTCTCTCGCCCGCAATAATTTCATAGTAATCGCCTTTATTCGAAACCAGAAGTGGCTGTAAGATGCCAAACTGCTTAATTGATTCAGATAATTCCAATAAAGCATCCTCATCAAACTGCTTGCGTGGCTGAGTTCTGTTTGGCTCCACCTTTGAAATCTTCACAAGCATTTCAGATTTCTTCGGTTCTTCAACCACTGCAGCTTGTGCTGTATCTTTTGTTTCTGCAGCACTCTTCACTGCTGAAGCATTCAAAGAACCTTCTTCCTGCTGATGTAAGCTTTCATTTGTGGCAACTGACTTTTGCTCCGGCTTTTTCTCAGTTGGCTTCACTGACTTCTCCGGGAAAAGAGCATCCAGACCTCTTCCAAGACCTTTCTTCTTAACTGCCATTACTCAACCTCCCTGTTTATCACTTCTTCTGCAAGAAGGCGATAAGCTTCTGCCCCTGTGGATCTCGAATCATAAAGTGTAATCGGCTGTCCGTAACTTGGAGCTTCTGCCAGTCTGACATTTCTCGGAATAATGGTCTTGTAAATATTCTGCTGAAGATTTTCCTTAACATTCTCTACTACCTGCAGCGATAAATTTGTACGGGCATCATACATAGTAAACACAACGCCCTCAATCTCAAGATCATTATTCAGTCTGTCCTTTACCAGATCAATAGTATGTATCAGCTGTGATAGTCCTTCCAATGCATAGTACTCACACTGAATCGGAACCAAAACAGATGTCGCAGCAGTAAGTGCATTAATAGTAAGCATATTCAGAGATGGGGGACAATCAATAATAATATAATCATAATTATTCTTTATTTTGTCAGTAATCTCTTTCAATATGTATTCTTTATTATCAATACCAACAAGCTCAATCTCTGCGCCAGACAGATTTACATTTGATGGTATCAAATCTACATTTTCTACTACATCTTTGACAATCGTCTTCTCAACATCGGACTGTCCTACCAGAAGTTCATACAAGGTATCTTCTACTTCATTTTTATCAACACCTAATCCACTGGTAGTGTTTCCCTGAGGATCCATGTCAATTGTCAGAACTTTTTTCCCCTGTTCTGCCAGGCATGCAGAAAGATTAATGGCTGTGGTAGATTTACCAACGCCGCCTTTCTGATTAGCAACCGCAATCGTTCTGCCCAATATCAACCCTCCCTTTCATATTATTTAGGTTACTGTTCACACAACATTTTTATAAAAAGCAACATGTTTAATTGTAAAAAAGAAGCCTGCTTGCAGGATTCTTCACCTACGGCGGGGCACCTCGAGCGCCATCTAACCTTCCGCCGCAGTGTGATCCTGCCTGGTAGGGCTTTTTATGTAATAGAAAATTTCAATTGAATTTCTTATTACATAAAAATGTTTCACGTGAAACATTTTGCAATTTTTAATTGCACACAATAACCAAAGTTTATAGATCACATCACCATCCTATAGGTTCTGCAATCTTATCATATAGCTATTGCTATTATAACACTTTTAAATTTATCTCGCCACATAATGTTTCACGTGAAACATAGAAAATGGCATTTTTTTTCATGAAAATATTGTCTATTTTTATCTTCTTATTAATTATGACCCTAATTATGAGATTTTAAACATTTTTTATGAATATATTTATTGTCAGTTAACATGTTAGCGAAGTTATTATTATTTTCTATTGCTATTTAATGTGTTGGTCGTTATTCCGGACGCGATTTCACAATGTATATTCACCGCCGCGCGTCCAGGCGTTCCGGCAAGCTAATGACTAACTACGACTAAGACGCTCAGGAAAGCCTTCGCGCCTAAGTCTCCGTAAGTCATGGATCTCGCCTCCACTAAAACCGCTCCTGAAATGCGCGGCTTGCGAATATACATTGCAAAATCGCTGGTTACTGGAAAGGGAAGAAAGAAACAGTAACGACAACAACGAGTGATGAGAGGAAGTAGTTGGTATTCCGCAACTTTATTGTTTTTTGCCAATCTATCGTTGCAAAAAAGTATAGAGAAACCAGTCACTCACTCTCCCACCTTCGTTAAAAGTTCTTACCAACCAACAAGTCCCAGCCAGTACACAGCATTTGGGCAATGTGTATTACTCTAGCGAGCCATTTCAGGCGCGTTCTTAGCGTAGATGAAATCCTGCGCTTACGAAGACTTATGCGTGAGGGCTCTCCCGAACGCATTAATCGCAGTTAGCGATTAGTTCATCGGAGCGTTGCGCCAGCGAGAGAATAATACACATTGTCCAAATGCGTCCCTCCTAAAGAACTTTATGCGAATTCTTGTTTTCTGCGTATCGCAAAGCGTGTTGCTGTTCACATAATAAACAACAACCCAATATTCTGTCAATTCCTATTTATACGTCAAAAAACATTGTAAAATCAACCTCTTTGGCGTATAATATACATACAAACCCAAAGGAGGTCCTCTATAAAATGAAAGACACTAAACATAAAATTCTGACTCTGGCTGCGTTGACTACGATTGCCGCTGGCGTCATCCATCTCACCAATAGAGTAATTGTTGCCTCTTCCCAGTTAAAAGAAATGCTTGATTTTTCCAATCACAATTATTATAATTGGCGATTCGGAAAAATTTATTATACCAAGAAGGGAAAAGGTTCTCCACTTCTTCTTATTCATGATACAATGCCTGGAGCCAGTGGATACGAATGGTCTCGTGTTGAGGATCAGCTCGCTCAGGAACACACCGTATATACCCTCGATTTATTAGGTTGCGGACGTTCGGAAAAGGCTGGAATTACATATACAAATTTTCTTTTCGTACAAATCATCTGCGATTTTATAAAAAATGTAATTAAAGAGAAAACCGACATCATTGCAAGTGGTTTCTCATGTTCATTTGTTATTACTGCCGCTGCTTACGATAAGGAAAGCATTAATAAAATCATGTTTATTAATCCGGTAAGCATGATTTCTCTTGCCCAAACTACCACAAAAAAGGATAAATTATTCAAATTCTTTATCGAACTTCCTATATTTGGAACCTTTATCTACCATATAATTGTTTCACGTGAAACAATTAATGATTTCTTCCTTGATAATCTTTATTATAATCCATTCCATGTAGATAAAGATGTCCTGGATGCATATTATGAAGCTGCACACAAAGGTGGGTATTATGCAAAATGTCTATACTCCAGCCAAAGTGCTAAATATATGAATATCAACATTCGCCATGCTGTAGAATCAATTGATAATAGTATTTATATCGTAGAGGGCGAAGACGAACCAAATGGTGCCGCAATTGTAGAAGCTTATCAGAAAGTAAATCCAGCAATTGAGTCAGCAACTATTTCATGTTCCAAGCATTTTCCACATATTGAGAATGTAGAAGCGTTTCTTGAGCAGGTTGGTGCATTCTTCTAAAAATAAAGTTATAGATATGTCTTCAAAGCAGAATAAAAACTTCGAAATTGTACAATATAATTTCGAAGTTTTTTGTTTTTGTAATGATAATTTATTATACTTTATACTTTTCCTGTTCTTTCTATATTTCCAGAGCATATTTAAAAAGCTTTCTGCAAGATGTACGTCACAATTTGTGGGGCTTTGACCAGGATGAGGTTGTCGTAGCGAACTATGGCAGTCAAATTCAAGAAAAATATACTGTAAAGTAGGGTATGCAGATCGCAAAAATGATTTTTTTGATACATTCCAAAACGTGTTTGAAAAGGGCTTTCTGCAAGATGTACGCCACAATTTGTGGGTGAGCTAGCCAGGATGAGGGTGCTGTAGCGTGCTACAACACCCAACTACAGGTAAAATATACTGCAAATTGGGGTGTGCAGATCGCGAAATGATTTTTAAAATATATCTCAGAGCTCTTTTCGTATTATTTTGTTATTTTTTCAATTATGCGTTGTTCTGTTTTATCTTTATACAATCTTTTTGTTTTAATCAGAATTGTTTAAAAGTATATTTCCGCATGACAATATATTTTTTAGAGGATTTTTACGGTTTCATTTGCTTGTTTTGTTATTTATAGTACATTAAATAGGTCTTTGTTGTGTCATTATGTTGTCAAGTGTCATTTTTTGGACTTTATCGCGTATTTTAATGGGTTTTTATTTTATAAATGTTATTATTACATTTTATATTTACCGTAATATTGCAGAAAGTAAAAGCAAAGTTTCTGTTTTCGGACTTTTCATACAGTCAACTAATTTAAAACCATATGAGTAAAAGTCAAAGATTTTAAAAATTTATTTTCAAAAAAATGCATATAGAAATTTAAACAGATAAAATAGCCAACGTTAATTACATATTTCATACCGTTTGAAATGTCAGCGGACCAGAGCGTGTTTGAAAAGGCATTCTGCAAAATATACCGTAAAATTGGGCACGTAGATTTCAGGAATGCTTTTTCAAGTACTCTCTCACACATTATTTTTTGAACTAACTATACCCCCACCTCCTGTGGATCCGCTCGCACAAATAAACCTTAGAGCCTGTTTAAAAAAGCTTTCTGCAAGATGTGTGTCACAATTTGTGGGAGATTTCGCCCGGATGAGAGCGCCGTAGTAGGCTACGGCAACCGAATTCGGGTGAAATATACCGCAAAGTGGGGCGTGCAGATTGCGGGACTGCTTTTTCAAACACGTTCTAGCGTAGCCCGCCACGCGTTTTTTCATCCATCCCTCAATTCCACGTAGCCCGCTTGATTAGTGTAGTTACTCATAAAACAATATATACGCATATTCATATTCGATAGAATTTTTATGTAGAAGGCAATTCAACAGTTTTTCCAAGCAACAAAAAAAGATCCTTGTCCTGTTCTTTTCACAGGCAAAGATCTTTTTTAGCATATTTTTTAGCTACTCTTCAGCATCCTCTGAAGCCTCTGTCGTTTCTGTTTCAGCATTATCTGTAGAAGCATTTGTTTCAGGATCTGTTGTCTCAGCTTTTTCGTTTTCCTCTTTTTCACCAGTTACAGATTCAAATGCCTGAAATAGTTCTTTCACTGTCATTTTGTTTACCAGATATACTTTTTTGTTTACAACAGCGGCATAGTAATTTGTATCATAGGAATAATACTCCACTTCCATTTCATTACCATCTATATCTGTAAATTTCACAGTCATTTCCGGATTTGCATTGGACTTAAATTCATCAGTCAGACGTTTCTGCGCTGTCATGTTGATCAGCTTATTGTAGAACGTTGTAAATGTTGTGCTGTCCAGGTCTTTTCCATTTAGTGTATAAGATAAGGTTACACTGGTTGAGCTTGTGGTACTTGCAGTAGAAGAACTGTCATCTGTATTTTCAGTATCTTCGTCGGTCAAATCACCTGATGAAGTGTTATCATCAGCAGCATTTCCCTCTACATCGTTGCCGTCGGCAACATCACTGCTGGTATTATCTGTTGTATCTTCATCTTCCGTCTCATTATCCGATGTTTCTACGTTTTCATCCTCAGATGTTTCACGTGAAACATTTACGATATAATCTTTTTCTCCGTAGTTCACATCCAGAGTATCCAGATTATTTACAGACAAATAGCTTACTGTCAAATCCCAGAAATCAGCATCTGTTTTTCCAAGGAAAGTATCAAGAGAATCTTCGGAGATTGTATAAATTTCGTTGCTGTCATTTACACGAACATATCTTCCACCATCTGAAGATTGATCTCCAACCTGAATTACAAGTTCTCTGTCAACCATTTCAGTTTCTGGTTCTGATTCTTCTTCTGAATCTTCAGAACTTTCTGTAGACTCAGTATCTGCAGTTTCCGCCCCAGCCTCGTCATCTGATACAGTTACATCTGTATCTTCTGCTTCGACATTGTCATCTGCTGTTTCATCTGTATTCTCATTTTCTACAGCTTCTGAATCTTCTGTGTCTGCCACATCCACATCTTCATCTAAGCTTTCGTTTCCATCTGTCTCAGAATCCACTTTTTCATCCGTCTGGTTCTCATTCCCAGATACCTCTGAGACCTCCTCAGCGCCATTTTCAGCCTCGTTTTCATCATCAGTGGACTCTTTCTCAACTTCTTCCTGATAATCCACTGTAATCTCTGCATACGGCTTATCTAATCCGTACTGAGAAAGCTCATCTTCTGCGCAGTTATAATTTACATAACTTGCATAAGCCATACTGGATAATGCGCTGGCTAAGGAAGTGGCCTTCGCGGAATCTGCTTTCTCAGTCTCTCCATCACCAGTAATATTCCAGAAATTATTTTCATCTTTCTCTACAACATAGGAAGAATCTTTTCCTTCTACAGAAACTTTGCTGACCGTAGAGGAATCCACAGTTGGGAAAACGCCGCTTTTTGCAAAGTCGTATAAAGTTCCTTCAAAAGAAGAAAACGTGGAATTGCTTACTACATAAACCGTAGAAGAATCCTCGTTCAAGTCAATGTATTCCTGACTTGTGGAATCATTCTCCATTCCAAGCTGGATTACTGTCGTTTCCCCATCTTCTGTGGTAACCGTGATCGTGTTCTCCGGCTGATCCAATTCATACTCCGATGCATCCTCCACATTTTCCAGTGTTCTTTCCGCTTTTATAGAATTCATGGAGCTTACCAGTGTGTCGATTTTATCCTGATCTACCGGAAAATCAGTTTCATCACTTTTCACCCAGGAATCTCCATCTTTTTCAAAGGTAACTTCTTTTTTATCAATTACAAATTTTATTGATTTTACATCAGCAGACGCTATGGAAATAATTTCCGGATTTTCTTCCTCCGCACTTTCGGTATCCGCGGCCTCCTGCTTGGCTACGTAGGCTTTTACGCCTACGTATGCGCCGCTGAGGACAACCAAAACGCCCACTGCTGTAATAAGATTTACTGATTTTTTCTTCATCAGGCTTTTCTCCTCTTTAACCAAATCATAAATCCAATCAACAGGAATGCTCCAGGAATCAGACCAATGGTACAGATTTTCCAGAAGCTTGCATCATATGCTGTCAAAGTCAGATAAGATACTTCCAGGCTCTTTGATGGGATAGAGACTGTTGTACTGTCTTCTGTGTCTACCAGAGAACTTAAAGAAGTCATCACAAGTTTCTCATTTCCACCAGAAACCATCTGATTGATCTGGCTCTGTAGCAGGTTTGATGTGGAATAATAAATAATATGAGTCTCTTTATCATCATCTACAGTCTCTGTAATGCTGACACTCAGGTCAAATGGGCCATCCACATCACCGTCTTCCTTTTCAAGAGAACCGCTGTTCAAATCTTTCTTTGAATATGCGCTGTCAGAAGTTGTAAGAAGACTTTCAATATTTACAGTGTCTCTCACATCATCAGATTTCTGGATTCCCTGCGCATACGGCATCAGGATGTAATATCCGGAAGAAGCAACATCTGATGTAATATCTGTGCTGTTTACAGTTGGAACCAGGTAGTACGGCATCTGAGCGGCATAATGCTGTGCATCTCCCTCAAATACCAGACCATCTACTCTGCTTACGCCGTAGTTTTCCAGCACTGCATCAAAGTTTTCCATTTTTTCTCCTGTGTAATCGGAGAAAATCATTGCTTTTCCACCATTTTCCAGATAATCGATCAATGCAGTCTTCTCATCCTCTGAGATATCTGTTGTAGGAGAATCAATCAGCAGACAGTTGGCATCCTCTGGAACGCTTCCCTCTGTAAGCAGATTCAGGGATTTGATTTCCATGTTTGCTTTCTCAATATCTTCCTTGATTGTAGAATCAAGCTCCTGCTCTCCATGTCCCTCTAATGTGTACAATACCGGCAGGTTTTCACTGGTTACATATGCGATGGCACTTGTGATCTGACCTTCGCCGTCGAATCCTGTTGTCTGATAACTGTATGTGTTGTAATCCATTGTAGATTCGTAAATATTGTTATAATTTACAACCTTATTTCTATCTCCACATACAACAATTAAGCTATTAGAGGAAAGGTTGTCACTGGTGTATTCACTGACAAATTTCGGATTGACCACCGGGTCTTTCTGTTCCACCTTAATATGATCAGATTCATCTGCATATCTTTGAAGCAGATTGCTGATAGTCTCATCCTCACTTCCGCTCTGGGCAATCTGATATATGGTTACATCCTTGTCCAGATCTTTCAGCATCGCTTTTGTCTCATCACCGATGGTGTAAAGTTTCTCGGAGCTGATATCCAGCTGCGTATACTTTGAAGGAAGATTTCCAACGATCATATTTATAACAATAATGATAGCAACGAAAACAACAATCATGACAGAACTGTAGCTTCCATTTTTCAAGTACTTTTTATTAATACTGTCTTTAAATTTTCGTTTTTCTTTTTTGTTATTATTGTTATTATTTTCGACATTTTCAATATTAATTGCGTTTTTATCGTTATTATCAATATTGTTATCATTTTCCCTCTTAAAAAACATTTTCCCCACCTCCTTAATTCCAACGTCTCTTCAAAATTGTCTGCATGGTAAGGAATATACAAATGGCAATGACAGACAGGAAATAAAGAACTCCAGTCACATCAAAAATACTGTTTGTAAAGTTTTCAAAGTGTGAACTTAAGTTAAACACTTCAAGAACCTTCTGGATTCCTCCTTCAAACACGCTGGATTTTACAACATAAACGATTACCAGTGCCACTTCTCCAATCACGCAGACAGCACCTGAGATCACTGCATTTTTAATCATACTGTAGATCATAAGGCTAAGCGCTATGATCAGAATGCCAAATGTCACACACGTAGACATTGCCGTCTCTGAGAAAAAGGAAGAAATTCCATTCATCATATAAAAAGCAAATAAAAATACAAAGGTAAGAACTGCTGCAATTACCTGGCTCTCAGTGATTGCTGAAAAAAATACGCCAATTGCAATGTTTGCACTTCCCAGAAGAAAAAATCCAAGGAGTGCTGTGTACGCAGAGCCAAATGCAACGGTTCCGAACTTTGACATGATCAGCGGATAGGTTGCCAGAACTGCAATAGGGATTGCATAAATAGTCACAAGTGCAAGATATTTTCCCATTACAATGCCGGATACAGATACCGGAGAAGTAAGCAGAAGCTGGTCTGTTTTCTGCTTTCTTTCCTCAGCAAGTACACGCATGGTCAGGATCGGCACTGCGATCAGAAACACAAAGGTCATGGCATTTAAAGTATATTCAAATTTCGGATAAGCAGCTGAAAGCTGGTACGCTGAAAAGTAAATACCTGCGATCAGCAACACAAAAAACATAAACAGGTAGCCGACCATGGAGGTCAGGTAGCTTTTCAGCTCTCTTTTATAAATAGCAAGCATGGTTTACTCTTCCCCCTTTTCTTTCTCAGATTCAGCAAAAATATCCTGTGTATCACCAGACAGTCCATTATCTGACACTTCATCGGATATTTTGTCCGATTCATCAAACCTTTTTTCTTCAAGTCCGTTATCTGGGATAGCATCTTCGTTTTTCTCATTCAAATACTTCTCAGCATCTGCTGCCGTCTTAAAGAAAGATTTTCCGGACTTTTTTCCTGACGCATCTTTATCTTTTTTCTCGCTCTCTGTCAGTTCAAGGAAGATCTCCTCCAGAGAAACTTTTCTGGATTGCATTTCAAGGATCGGGCAGCCGGCATTTACCATACTGTAGAATACTTTTTCGCGCACATCCATATTCTCTTCTGTTCCCACTGTAATGGCGTATACGCCTTCCTCCGGGCTTTTCTTCACCGTAACCTCTTTTACCCCTTCTACGGCCTCCAGAGCGGCTCTGATAGTGTCTTTCTGACCTTTTACAAGCAGATTCAGGTTGTTTGAGCCTGCTGCCAGTTTTCCCAGATTCTCAGGGGTATCACTGGCTACCAGTTTTCCATGGGAAATGATCAGCACGTAGTCGCAGACGGCACTGACTTCGGACAAAATATGGGAACTGAGGATAACGGTGTGTTTCTGTTTCAGGCCTTTGATCAGATCACGGATCTCGTTGATCTGTTTCGGATCAAGGCCGACGGTTGGCTCATCCAGAATGATAACTTCCGGGTAGCCGAGCACAGCCTGGGCGATACCTACACGCTGTCTGTAACCTTTGGAAAGGTTTTTGATCAGACGGTTTTTCATGTCGGTGATCTTCACCATGTCCATGATTTCTTCGATCATGGATGCTTTTTTATCTTTAGGAATTTTCTTCAGATCTGCTACGAATTTCAGATATTCCAGAACGGTCATATCAAAATAAAGGGGCGGCATTTCGGGTAGATATCCGATGCATTTTTTTGCCTCCTCAGGTTCTTCCAGAATATCATGACCGTCTATGACTACTGTTCCCTCGGTGGATGCAATATAGCCGGTTATCATATTCATGGTCGTGGATTTTCCGGCGCCGTTGGGGCCCAGGAAACCATAAATCTTGCCTTTCTCGATTTCAAAAGAAAGGTGGTCTACAGCGGTGTGATCGCCGTAGCGTTTTACCAGATTTTTTACTTCAATCAAGTTTCTTACCTCCTTCAAGTTGCAGATGCATGGCTTATCCCATGCATCTATCTATGATTATTTTATGTGCAACCTGTGAGGAAATTTAGATAATTATGTGAGAAATATGTGATTATTTTGTGTTGGAAGTGTGTCCCAAAATAAAATACGTTCCGCAAAGTGGAGCGTGCAGATTGCGGGAATGTTTTTTCAGACAAACTCTTCGCGATGAAGACAATTCCATAACTGCCCGTATTTGGAAAGTGATTGAGACAGAACCTATGTTATCTTAATATTAACATATATCCTACGCCAGCGGCTCTTTCGCCGGCAAGCCAGCCTTCCTGGGGTACTTCTTGGCGGTCGGTTTCATCTTCTTGATCACAACGAAAGAACGGTCCATATCGGTGTCCATAAGGGGGAATTTCACCACATCCTGAACCTTCCCGCCGAGGATTTTTACGGCATTTTCAGCCTGGGAAAGTTCCTCGTCGATCTTGCCGGATTTGTAGGAAATAAAGCTGCCGCCTTCTTTTACAAAGGGGATACAGTATTCGGAAAGGGTGCTTAAGTTGGCTACTGCGCGTGAAACACAGAAGTCGTATTTTTCTCTGTGTTCCTTCTGTTTCGCGTAGTCTTCGGCTCTTCCGTGGACAGCTGTTACGTCTTTTAAACCAAGCATTTCGATTACTTCATTAAGGAAATTCACCCTTTTATTCAGAGAATCCAGAAGGGTAATTTTAAGCTCCGGAAAAGCTATTTTCAGCGGAATTCCAGGGAAACCAGCGCCGGTTCCGATGTCGATCACGGACTTTCCCGTCAGCTTTTTCTGGTCAAAACTGCCTACTTTTACGATAGATAAACTGTCAAGAAAATGCTTTAAAATCACCTCGTTGTATTCGGTAATTGCAGTTAAATTCATTACCTTATTTTTCTCTACAAGGTACTCATAATAAGTGATAAACTGCTTCTTCTGCTCCAGGGACAGAGCAATTCCAAGCTCTTCAAGTCCTTTCTCAAAGAGTGTTAAATCGTATTCCATATATGTCTCCTTATACCTCAAACTACTTACTTTCCAGTTGTTTAATACACAGCGTTTTTGCAAGTAATATTTCTTAGCAGGTCATTTCAGGTGCGTTTTTAACGAAGGTGAAATCCACTAGAGCGTGTTTGAAAAAGGCTTTCTGCAAGATGTGCGTCACAATTTGTGGGAGATTTCGTCCGGATGAGGGTGCTGCAGCGGGCTACGGCAACCGAATTCAGGTGAAATATACCACAAAGTGGGGCGTGCAAATTGTGGGAATGATTTTTCAAACAGGCTCTGGCATATGATTATTACTTGCGTAAGCGCAAAAATGCGCCTTTATTAACGATTTTTCCCATACTGCTCCATATAAACCAGCAGCACCGAAATATCCGCCGGTGAAACCCCGGAAATTCGGGATGCCTGTCCAATGGAAACAGGTCTGTAAAGTTCCAGTTTCTGCCGTGCCTCAATGCGCAGGCTCTTTACTTTCTCATAGTCCAGATCCTCTGGAATCTTCTTGGCTTCCAGCTTCTTAAACTGCTCTACCTGCTTCATCTGGCGGCGGATATAGCCGTCGTATTTAATATTAATGTTTACCTGCTCCTGCACATCCCAGGCAAGTTCAGGGCGGTTCTTATCAATAGGAGCCACATCTGCATAGGAAAGCTCCGGTCTGCGGATCAGCTCTGCAAGACTGATTCCTGACTTAAGTGGTGTGCTTCCTTTGCTTTCCAGAAGGCTCTGAACTGCCTCTGTCATACCCACATTTGTATTCTCCACACGCTGGATTTCTTCCGCTATCAAGCGTTCTTTTTCCACTACTTTTGCATAGGTTTCGTCATCTACAAGACCTACCTCCCAGCCTTTTTTGCGAAGTCTCAGATCCGCATTATCCTGGCGGAGAAGGAGACGGTACTCGGCACGGCTGGTCATCATACGGTATGGCTCATGGTTCTCTTTTGTAACAAGATCATCAATGAGAACACCGATATAAGCCTCAGAACGATCCAAGATCAGTTGCTCTTTTCCTAGCACTTCCATAGCTGCATTGATACCAGCGATCAGTCCCTGGGCTGCTGCCTCCTCGTAGCCTGAACTTCCGTTAAACTGTCCGCCACTGAAAAGACCTTTAATTTTCTTAAACTCCAGCGTTGGATAAAGCTGTCTTGGGTTAATGCAATCGTACTCAATAGCATAAGCATTCTTCACAACTTTTGCATGCTCAAGGCCTGGTACGCTGTGGTACATTTCCTCCTGCACATCTTCCGGCAAAGAGCTGGACATACCGCCAATGTACATCTCATTTGTGTACATTCCCTCTGGCTCAATAAACACCTGATGTCTTTTTTTATCTGCAAAACGAACTACTTTATCCTCAATAGAAGGGCAATAACGCGGACCAGTTCCTTCGATCATACCAGAGTACAGTGGGGAACGCTCCAGGTTTGCACGGATGATATCATGGGTAGCCTCATTGGTATAAGTCAGCCAGCAGGATTTCTGCTCGATCTGCACATCCTCCGGATCTGTGGAAAAAGAAAATGGCACTACTCTCTCATCCCCAAACTGCTCTTCCATCTTGCTGTAGTCGATGGTATTTCCTGCAATTCGGGCAGGTGTTCCAGTCTTGAAACGGAACATTTCAATTCCCAGTTCTTTCAGAGAATCAGTCAGATAATTGGCTGCCTGCAGTCCATTTGGACCTGTATAATTGCTTACATCACCGTAAATACAGCGTGCTTTCAGATAAGTTCCAGTACACAAAACTACCGCCTTACAATGGTAGACAGCGCCGGAATACGTCTTCACACCTGTGATCTTGCCATCCTCTACCAGAAGCTTGGTAACCTCTCCCTGGCGGATGGTCAGGTTCTCCTGATTCTCCAATGTCTTTCTCATTTCATTACTGTAAGCCTGCTTATCAGCCTGAGCACGAAGGGAATGCACTGCCGGGCCTTTGGAACAGTTCAGCATTTTGGACTGAATAAAAGTCTTATCAATATTTTTTCCCATCTCACCGCCAAGAGCATCCAGTTCACGAACCAGATGTCCCTTAGAACTTCCACCTACATTAGGGTTACAAGGCATCAGCGCAATACTCTCTGCGCTTACCGTAAACATGATCGTATTCAATCCCAGTCTCGCCCCAGCCAACGCTGCCTCACAGCCAGCGTGTCCAGCACCGACCACTACTATGTCATAATTCTCCTCTAAATGTTTCATTTTTATCTCCTCTATAACACACTCATTCATATATTATCCTAACCAGTGCACAGCGATTCGGCAACTGATGTTCCTAAGCAGGTCATTTCAGGAGCGTTGCGACGACCTGCGTGGAATATCATTTGCCAAATCGCGTCCCTCTGCCACTACTTACCCATACAAAACTTACTAAATATCTCATTCACCAGATCTTCCCCAACTTCCTCTCCTGTGATCTTTCCAAGGCTTCCATAAGCAGCCATCAGATCAATGGAAAAGAAGTCTTCCGGCATGCCATCCTCGATGCTCTGTTTTACCATTGCAAGGCTGTCTGCTGCCTCTTCCAGTGCCTCTTTGTGACGGGCATTTGTAATATAAACCTCATCGTTAAAAGAGATTTTCCCACTGAAAAACATACTCTTAATGGTATCCGCCAGCTGGGCAATTCCAGTCTCCTCTTTCGCAGAAATCGGAATGAGAGGATGGTTGATTTTCTCCTTTAATGCCTCCATACTCACAGCCGAAGCAAGATCTGTTTTATTGTACAGTACAATTGCTTTTCTGTCTTTCAGCATTTCAATGATTTCTTCATCATTTTCATCAAGCGGTGTAGAGCTGTCTACTACGTATAACACCAGATCTGCACCCTTTGCAACCTCCCGTGCCCTGGAAACACCGATTTTCTCCACCACATCCTCTGTCTCGCGGATACCTGCCGTATCCACAATTTTCAGCGTAATTCCATGAAGAGTAATATACTCCTCCAGAATATCTCTTGTAGTACCCTCAATATCCGTTACAATGGCCTTATTTTCCCCTACAAGAAGGTTTAACAGGGAGGACTTACCTGCATTTGGCTTACCCACGATAACCGTCTCAATTCCTTCCCGGATGATCTTGCCATCTGCGGAAGTTTTCAACAGCTCTTCGATGGATTTCTGCTCTTTTTCCACAATCCCATGTAATTTCTGTGGATATCCCTCAAGGCTGATATGCTCCGGATCATCCAGAGCAGACTCGATAAAAGCAATCTCGTAGATCAGGTCGCTTCGAATCTCCTTGATGGTCTTTTGTACAGAACCTTTCAGCTGACTCATGGAGCTTTTCAACGCATATTCATTCTTCGCCTGGATCACATCCATAACTGCCTCTGCCTGGGAAAGATCCAGTCTGCCGTTCAGGAAAGCTCTCTTGGTAAACTCTCCGGGTCCGGCAATCTTGGCGCCGTTTTTCAAAACCGTTTCCAGAACCCGGTTCATGGCATAGACACCGCCGTGACAGTCAATCTCCACGGTATCTTCTCCTGTGAATGTTTTGGGGGCGCGCATAACCATGACCAGAACTTCATCCACCGCTTCTTCTCCATCATAAATATAACCATAATGAATGGTGTGGGTGGGCACTTCTTTAATTTTCTTTTTCCCGCCCTTAGAACGGTAAATGCGGGATATAACGTCCATGGCTTCCGGGCCGCTGATTCGGATGATTCCGATTCCCGAAGCACTCACAGCAGTAGATATCGCTGCAATCGTTGTATTCATGTGATTTCCTCCATGTAAATTACAATCCAAATTATAAACTTAACACATCTTTTGACACTCATATCATTTTATTATACAAAAAAAGTTACTCCAGGGAAAGATATTAAAACAAAAGCATAACGCTTCAGTTCTTCCATCTTTCACCTGGAATAACCTCTTATTCATTCTGCAAATCTTTTATAACACATTCAGATGTTTTATGCAAGATTTACCATCTTTTTAATTTTACAACCACATGACGATACGGCTCTTCGCCCTCGCTGACAGTCTCTACATACTTATTGCCCTGAAGTGCTGAGTGAATGATTCTTCTCTCATATGGATTCATCGGCTCAAGTACAACTGGCTTTCTGGTCTTCTTAACCTTGTAGGCAATTCCTCTTGCAAGATTCTCCAGAGTCTCTTTACGACGTCTGCGGTAATCTTCTGTATCGAGCTTTACTCTGATATAGTTTGCTTTGCCCTTATTTACAACAAGGCTTGTAAGATACTGAAGGGAATCAAGGGTCTGTCCTCTCTTACCGATGAGAATTCCCATATCCTCTCCTTCAAAAGCAACTTCCAGACAACCGTCATTTGTGTTGTATTTGGAAGTGATCTCCACTTCACCAAGATTCATAGATGCAAATACGTCGCGAAGGAAAACAATTGCTCTCTCTTCCACTTCTTTGATCTCTGCCGGATCTGTGATGATCTCAACAGGTTTGGACTGTTTCGGCTTCTCTTCTCTTGGCTCTTTCGGCATTTTTTCTTTTGCCGGTTTTTCTTTTACAGGACGCTCCTTGAAGGTTTTTTCCTTCGGCTGACGCGGCTGTTTTTCTTTTGTTTCCTTAAAAGGCTTCGGCTCTTTTGCTTCTTTTACAGCTGCTTTCACCGGTTCACTCTTTGGAGCCGGTTTTTCAGCTTTTACAAAAGTCTTAGCAGGCTTTTTGGTCTGCTCTTCTTTGATCGCATCAACTTTCACAGTATCAACGATTTCCTGTATCTCATCCTCTTCAGAAACTGTATTGATCTTGCGTGCTTTAATGATTGCCGGTTTGCTTCCGATGCCAAAAAATCCGGAACTACCTTCAGAAACCACTTCAATTTCCAGCTGATCACTGGAAACGCCTAATTCGATGCACGCCTTGGTGATTGCTTCATTTTTCGTTTTTGCTGAAAACTGGATAAACTCCTCCATCTATGAAACCCTCCGTTCCCGACAACAATTACTTCTTCTTGTTTCTCTCGTCAAAATCCCTGACCATATTTGCTTTTGCTGTAATACTTCCAGGTTTTGCATTTCTTGCATTCTGGTAGGATTCCTCTACTTTTCTGGCTCTCTCTTCTGTGTTTGTGTTACTGGAACCTTTATCAATCTTGGTATTGATATTCTTAGTAGACTGGTTTGCCTGATTGGTGATCTTCTGCGGCGGAAGTCCTTCCTTCGTACGCTGTTTCTCCATCTTCTTCATGTTCTCGTTTACCAGATCATTGATATCCATCTTATCAAGATGACGATTGATAAACCACTGCTGAACACTTCTTACAACCGCACTTGCGATCCAGTAAATACCAAGACCTACCGGGAATGTGAAACAGAATACTGCTGACATAAGCGGCATAACTGTATTCATAGTCTTCATGGAAGCCTGCATCGTATCAACAGCTCCTTCAGCAGATGAAGTAGCCTGTGGCATAAGCTTATAGTTCAGTACCTGAGTCGCCCATGCAAGAATAGGAATCAGAAGTGCAGCGATTGCCAGTGCAATAGATGCTCCCTCAAAAGCAGCCTTAATGTAGTTCAAAGGCTGATCTGCAATATTAAGTCCACAGAAATTCTGCATTTTGGAAATTTCCGCAGATGTGGTGTTAATGGTATCTGCAAATCCCTTAAACTGATCCATTGATGCAAGATCTTTCCACTGAGATGGAGATAATGCATAAAGGAAATCGATGACGGAATTACTGGTCGCTTTTCCGTTATCCAGCGCCAGCTGTACACGAGTCATCTTATTGTCTGTGATAAAGCTCTGGATCAGGTCTGTGTAGCCACTTACGCTTGTAATCTGATCAACAAGGCCTGTGAAAACATTCTTTACACTGCCAACATAACCAGGAATTTTGTAAATAACCTGCCATAATGCCATCAGGACAGGAAACTGGATCAACAGCTGCACACAGCTGCCGGTAGGTGAAACACCATATTTCTGGTATACAAGCTGAGTTTCTTCCTGCATTTTCTGCACGGACGCCTGGTCTTTTTTATCTTTGTATTTCTTCTGTATCTTCTGAAGCTCAGGCTGCATAACAGAGCTTAACTTAGAAAACTTCTGCTGTTTAACCTGCAATGGTGTCATCAGTGCATAAATAATAATACTGAAGATAATGATACAAAGACCCAGGTTCTGAATACCCACCAGATCAAGAACTCTGTAAATCCCGTCCATGATCCAGCCCATAATAGAAGCAACCTGTCCGATAATCGGGACACTGCTCTTCGTTAATAAAATCATATCCAAGTTTGTTTCCTCCTAGGCTTTTTCGGTGTAACTATTCAATTGTCAAAGTTTGAGTTCTTGTGCTGAAAATCAGTTTAAAGTGTCATTTATTGTACACTGTCTGTTTCAGTACAGTTTATGGCACAGGATCGTATCCTCCATGTGAAAAAGGATTGCAGCGCAAAATTCTCCACACTGCAAGAAGCCCGCCCTTTAACGCACCATATTTCTGAATTGCTTCTAAACCATATTGAGAACATGTGGGAATATAAGGACATTTTGTTCTCTTCATCGGCGATATATATTTCTGATAGAGACGAATCATATGAATCATGATATTCCTTGGACTAAATCTGCTCATGATAAACACTCCTGCGAATCTGTTTCAACATTGCCGCTCCTTTACCGAAGCAACAATACTGCCCAAATACCGTTTAACATTGGATTGCTATGTTACAATTCATAGAATACCAGGTATCTTACTGTTTTTGGGATCACTCTTCTGCTTTCTTTGATTCTTCCACATGAAGCTCAGCCTCACGGCGGATCTTCATTCTGCCTGCAAGATGCATAAGCGCACCCTCAATCTCCTGATAGGACTTGTCCTTTGCATTTGGTCTTGCGACCACTACAATGTCCAGTCCCTGACGGAAGGATCTTTCATTCAGGCGGTAGCTCTCTCGTATCAGTCTGGTGACTCTGTGGCGTACCACACTATTCCCAACTTTTTTACTTACAGATATTCCCAGACGATTCTCCATGTGCCTGTCATGGTTCTCAAGCACATACATCACCAGATACCGATTTGCCTGTGATGTTCCTTTTCGGTATACCCTTTGGAATTCGTTATTTTTCTTTAAGGAGTCTGAGTATTCCATCTGATTCTCCTTTATATGATATTGAAATAATTATTTCTGTATAGAAGAAAAGACCACAGTAACTGCGGTCTTAACGGTCTTAAGCAGATAACTGCTTTCTTCCTTTTAATCTTCTGGCAGCTAATACTTTACGTCCGCCTTTTGTGCTCA
>OLQF01000408.1_pt1 | contig 34099 bp, 30 predicted proteins | sample 1643171 | NCBI WGS metagenome assembly OLQF01 (sample SAMEA3136702, study PRJEB25190) | human gut metagenome | reverse complement strand
ATACCTTCCCCCATTACTGGAGCGCGCTTTCCGGCGTGGCCTACCGGGATACCGAGGAGATTGCCGGCAGTTCGTATTATACGGAAAAAGCGGAAAGAACGCTGCGGGGCGTTCTAAGTATGTTCAAGGAAGACGGCAGCGCATCCTGTGCCTGTGTGTATCCCATGAGCGTAAACGGTCGTCAGGCGGGCTTCTATGACCCCTGGGCAAATGATCAGGACTGGGGACTCTATTTTATGTTGAAATACGTCGGTTTTTAGAGTTCTTTATATTCCGCAGGGCTTTTCAACATTGTGTAGGGCTTTTCAGCACCTGCACTCGTTGCCGGCGGAGGACTTATAACAAAACGTAATTGTCCGGCTGATTGGTACGTTTACTGCCAAAATCATATATCTATGGATTCCATTCCAGAATTCCTGCGGAAGGCCCTCGGTGTTATACCGAGGGTTTCTTTGAACAACTTTGTAAAATAGGCGGAGGAGTGGAACCCGCAGCTTAAGCTGATCTCCGTAATGCTCTCCTGCGTATTCTGTAGGAGGCTGCAGGCATGCAGAAGGCGGATGCTGTTAAGATGCTCTAGCACGGTGGATCCGGTAGCCACCTTAAAGGTCCTGCAGAGATGGTATTTCGTGATGAAAAAATGGGATGCCACCTCATCCAGAGAGGTTATGGAAGCATAGTTCTGGCCAATATAAGAGAGCACTCCGGCAATCAGGGCCTCCGGGCCCTTTTTTTCATGGAAGGAAGCTGACAGTTCCTCTCTGGAATCTGTGGATAAGAGGGCAAGAAGCCCCACGAACAGTAGAAAAATATGGTGATAATCATTTTTTCCCACAGCTGCTTCCAGACGTAGAAACAGAGAGTGTACTTCGGGAAGCACAGACTCTTTTATTCTGAAATGGGTTGTCTGAAAGTCCTTCATCAAAAGCTGGCGGCTTTCTCCGGTAAAAAAACGGGAAAGAAAACGTCCGCTGAAATAAAGAATCAGCAGTTCGCTTCCCGAAGTAACAAAGGATTTATGCATACATCCGGGCGGTGTGAAGGCAACACAGGACGGAACGATACAAAATGCCTCCTCCATAGTGACCAGCGTATATTCGCCGGATACCGGAAGACACAGCTCATAAGCGTCGTGACAGTGAAAACACGGCATTTCATAATCCTGGGGATAAGTGAAATGCTCCGTCACAATTAATTTTTCCGGGGAATACCGATAGCAATTCATAGCGCCTGCGCTCCATTTCGAAGTTATTTCTTGGTTTTAAGGTATGCAAAAGCCGAGAAAGAATCGTCATTTAATCGCACTTCCTTTTCTTTAGCCTTTACATTCGGAATGATATAAGTCTCAAGTTCAATCTGATTTCAAAAGTTATCATTTGTTTTCCTCCTAACGATTTTAAAAACAAGTATTATTTGTTATAGAAAGAATACAAGATAATTATAGTTGAAAATAGAAATTTTCCAAGATTATGCTGGTAATTTTTATAGATTATTTATCCAGTATGCTTCGTAACATAAAAAGCCGCCGTTGCCCAATTTATTCGGCAGACGACAGCTTTCATGTTATTTTTTGACTGGACACCGTTTATATGAGCTGAAGGATAATAACTACAGATATGGAGTAAGCTTTCAGAATATCCACCATCTGAAAAACGTTTTAATAAGCACAGCCCCCATAAAGGTAACTTAAGATACAAACTGTGATTCTCAACTGCCCGACCATCTCTCTTGTCTTCCCAGACTATTTCTTCGTTCAAATCAACATCGCTCTTAATGCGCTATTTATAAATCCGCTTCACTTATTCGTGTCTCAAATCCACCCACAATTCATATGGAGCTTTCTCCTGTCTGACATCTGCCGCGAATCGAACCGGATATGACTTTTCACCTATTTTCAATGACATTGTCAGCTTAATCCTGTCATCATGTTCTTTTTCCAGCGGTATTTCCACTAACTTCATACGGTTAGCAAACTGGCCTCCATTTACTGTTACAGAGGCTTTCGTCCCATTGCTTTCTGCATAAAAGGTCAGTTCCCCGGGCGGATTAGCACAGCCATCGTTTACCATTCCAAGCACCAGCGACCAGTCATCTCCATTTTTTATCTTCCATACAATAGATGGGCGAAGACGGTATCCCAGTCTTTCCTGGAATGGCGCAAATAACTGTGGCAACATATGATCCGCATACAAGGTATCCTGTGGATTAAACCCAACAGTTGCATAATTAGCACCGAAATCACACATTGCATCTGCTGTATCAAACTGGCTATGACGATAGGATGGATCAGAAGAATCCTGCATACACAGACCGGGCATAATCGTTTCAAATATCATAGCAGCATCTGAACGTCGATTCAGCCCATCTTGTGCATGGTAAGCTTGGAACCATCCATAATAACAGTCTCTTCTGACCCAGCTACCCTTATCCAGCATTCTGCGTCCCGCATCATAAAACTCTGCCATATGCAAATTCATAACCATCGGTGTTTTTGGAAACGCATGTAAATGGCTATTCAGCAGTGATTGGATCACAAACTCCGTACGTTCAGGTGAATCCGGGATTTCACCACCATGATGTCCCTCCCCCCAATAACCATAACCAGATATATCTCCATATTCCAAATCAGGATCCCCATCAAATTTTTCTCCAAGAAGCTGCAACATTTCGTTCCAATATTTCAAATATTCATCTGTATACAGTGGCATTAACTTCGGCCTTGGACCATAGGTCAGGTCATAATAAACCGGTGCTGTGAGCAGTTTATCTGCCAGAAAATCAGGCATTAAATGTTTAACGGGATTACTGGGCGAACACTGCATGATACGGAATCCCCAGCTTTTTCCTGCCCTTTTCGCCTCCTCAACTGCCATCTCAAAAGACGGAGACAGGCAAAGTTTCCCCTGCTCCTTTTGTACATCATTCCAGCCAACACGAATGTAAATATTATCAATATAAGGAAGCGCTGTTACTTCCTGTAACATTTCTCTGGTCAATGAAAAGGGAGGCTTGGCATCCTCAGCCGCACGATCTGCTTCAGAATAGCCTATCACCATATGATCGCTGACCGCCATTGCAATAATGCCCATTCCCGGATTGTGAATATGTCCTTTATATGCTTTAAAATAGGCAATTTGTACTGATTTACGATTCAGAAAATAATTCTTTGCTTCTCTCAATATCATGACCTCCTAAAATTTATAGTCTTTTGGATTACATCCATACTCTCTGCGAAACTGTTCAGAAAAATATGCCGGTGTCTGATAACCTACCATCTCTGATATTTCTGCAATACGATATTTTCCTTCCTTTAAATAAAGCAACGCGTTACGCATTCGTACCTTAGTTATATAAGTGCTCAGATTCAGATTCATCTCTTTCTTAAAGAGTGAACTCAGATAACTGCTGTTGATGCCAAATTTTTCAGCTAAAACCTGAGTATTGATATTTGTTGCATATTCTCTGTCAATATATTCTATAACTCTAAAAATAACCGGATGCAGATGTTCCGGCTGCAAACTGTCCTCCAGTCTCTTCTCTCCAAGAAAGTACCTATTCTGTTCCATCCAGATGATCTTTAAAACTTCTTCCATTTCATCCACCTTAACCGGTTTCAACACATAAAATCGAGCTCCCAGCTTAATTGCTTCCTGTGCATAAGTAAATTCATCATAACCGCTCAGTATAACAAAGCACGGCTGTTCTTTAAGCTGCTTCCGGCACTGTGCAATCATTTCCAATCCGCTCATCTCCGGCATAGTCACATCCGTTATAACAATATCGTACTTGGACATCTTTATTTTTTTTAATGCTTCCATTCCACTGGAAGCACACTCCGGAGCTTCACAGCCAAATCTATCCCAATGTACATATTTGCATAATCCTCTTAACTGAATTGCTTCATCATCTACCAACAGTACTTTCATTTTCCAGTTGCTCCCTTCGTAATTTTTTCATCCTCCGGTTTGTATACAGGTTCTAACGGGAAACTAATCTTTACGCAGGTTCCCTCTCCCAGTTTACTCATAAATTCCATTTTCCCGGCATTTCCATAAAAAACCTGCAGCGAACTGTAAATAAAAGAAATACCAACTCCATGCTCCTCCGACAGATTAATATTATGATTGACATTATATAATTCTTCCTCCGTCATTCCACGGCCATTGTCATAAACCAGAATTAAAAGCATTTCTTCCTGTTTTTCTATTTTTATCCGGATTTCACGATATTCTTCCAATACAATATCCGCATGTAAATAAATATTTTCCACCAGAGGCTGTAATATCATCTTCGGCATCATAACCTCCAGGACTGATTCCTTCACCTCTGCCTTATATTTAACACAATTGTCATACCGATATTGTTGTAAGGCAACATAAGCACTTATAAGTTCCATTTCTTTTTTTACACTGATTAACCCTTGTCCTTTATTCAATGAGAGTCGATAAAATGTTGTCATATTATCAATAATTTCACACAGTCCTGCATTCTCTGCTTCCACTGCTTTCCAGCGCATAACACCAAGCGTATTGTATAAAAAATGAGGATTAATCTGTGATTCCAGAACCTTTATTTCCATCTGCTGTCTCTTATTTTTTATCTCTGCCATTTCATCAATGGTCTGCTCCAGTTTGTTAAGCATACTGTTATATTGCTTTTCTAACTGGGAAATTTCATCATGCCCATGCATCTGCTTCATAAAGTTCAGCTTGCGGCTTCCAATTTTCTCCAGATTCTTTCCAATTCTGTAAATTCTGCTAATCATCCTTTCCAAATAAAATACAAGCAGGCTACCTGCAATCAAACAATAAATCATCAGAATTCCAAAAATTGTTCTGCCTGCTCGGGTTTTGTTCTCTCTGTTCTGGGACATGGGATACTGTACTACTACATTCCATCCAGAGGATGTCTTTTCACGCAAGGTCAAAAGCTGCCTTTCTTTATCACGTATAGTCTCCCCCGCCTTCAATATTTGAAAAGAAGCTGTATCCAGTTCTCTTCCATACATCCCGTCAGTGCCTGAAACATAATGCCAGTTTTCATCAAAAATGTAGTATTCCCACCCTGTAATCCCCTCTGCACCAGCGTAATGTCCAAACACATAATTTGTATCATATATCAAATTGATATAAGCTTCCTTTCCCTGATACATTCCCCTAATCCTGTCACAGATTGCTTCTTCACCATCTCCTTCTGCATTCCATACCATAAAAGGTATTTCTGTAATTCTTTCTGTCGGTGAAAAAAAGAGATTTCTTCCGTCCTCACAAAAAGTACTATTGGAATGGTAAATTCTCAGTTTTTTGATACCTGGCATCATGGCAATCCGTTCTTTCACCAAATATCGGATTTCAGAAACAGACTCCCACACATCTACATAATCGGTATATTCATTTGACAAATACACCGGTAAGTTCGTATTAAAACAAAGCTGTCTAAGAAAATTCTCACAGTTCTCTTTATCTGTCTGTACCGCAGATACAATTTGGGCCGCCTGCTCTCTGATATATGCTTCTTCTTCGTCTTGCACGGAAACCAGAAGAAAATATTTTTGACACTGCCAAGTAACACAACCAATAAACAAAATCGAAAGCAGAAAGAAAAATACCACTTTCCCTCTGATAGAATCCAATACCTTTATTATTTTGTTTTTCATAACAGCCTCCTTCCTGTTGCTTTTTATAATAATAACGTGGAGATAACTGTTATTCAAACAGATTTTATTTAAAAGAAGGTCTTTTCGATGTTCTGAAAAGACCTCCTCTTATCTGCTGTTTACTAACCAAACTGCTCCTGATAAGCTTCCAGCCATTCTTCTTTCATAGCATTCCAGTCAGCTCTTAAATCAATCTGTTTTAAAAAAGCATCATACGCATCCTCAAACTCTGCGTCTGTCTTTGCCATAATCATCTTTGCGGTATACTCTTTTACCACCGCATTCAATGCTTCCAGATTCTCGCTCACAACAGATTCAGAATTAAGTTTTACCTTATCCAGATCAGTAATACTTCTATGGTTAACCAGCTTTTCTCCCACCTCTATGCAATATTTCTGCACCAGTTCCTGACCGAGAGTGATAACATCCAAATCCTGTTCAAACCAAGGGTACCACTGATTGCTATAGGCAGCAAACTGATACAGCTGAGGAGTACATGCATCTACACGTGCCTGATCGCCGGAGTTTCTTTCCACTTCATAATCATCATCAAATTTCCATTTCATATCCGTGGTGAAATCCCAGTAGGTCCCGACAGGACCTTCATTCAGCTCCTGCTGCCTGATAGGTTCCGCTTCATTTGCCCAGTTTAAGAAATTTAGTACAGCATTCAAATTTTTTGTATCTTTATTAATGAAGATCATATTCTGTGGATTCGGATCAACATAAGAGGTATATGCCTTTTCCACACCTTCCACCTTTGGATTTGCAACCGGTTTAAAATACTGAGCTACGCTGTCTTGTGTCATACCGTCTGCAAACATCTGACCTGACCAAACATCTGTAATAGCAACTGCAACCTGACCGCTCTTAATCTTTTCCTGATAACGTTCCGATTGCATAGTAGTTGCTTCCATATCAATCAGACCTTCTCTGTACATCTTATTCATCCATTGATAAGCCGCCTTATAGTCAGGATTATCATAAATAAATACAAATTCTCCTCCTTTCTTCATAACAGCAGGCATTCTGCTGACACCTGCTTTGGTATCTACACCAAAGGTAGAAAGAATAATTCTTTCTTGTCCATCCCCCTGTACAAAGGATAACGGAATTACCGGTTTCCCATTTTCGTCCTTACACTGTGCAAACTTTTTCAGTGCTTCCTCCATACCCTCAATAGTTGATAATTGCTCTTCCGTAATTCCTGTCTGTTCCATCAGATCACTTCTTACCCACCATGCGTCTGTTGTCCAGCCACCCCACGGTTCATCATACTCCATCGCATACCAGCCCGGTATATACCACATATCACCGTTTTCATCTTTTATAAAATCCTTGATACGGTCATCAATCGCTTTGATATTGGGAACCTTATCACTCTCATAAATATCGTTCAGATTCATAACGCGGTCTGCACCAAGTAAAGCACTTGCCACTTCAGGGTTATAGCCAAAAAGCATTACATCCGGTAATTCTGCTCCGCTGCTTAATTTTAAATTAACAGTAGTCAGTATATCGTCACTCTGCATAAATTCCAGCTTATAATCAATTCCCAGTTTTTCCCTCATTGCCTGCTGAACCTTTGTGTCATCCGGACACTCAGATGTCCAGCCAACCCAGATAGTAAAAGTATCTGTCGTTTTCCCTCCTTCTGCTTCACTCAGATAAAAACCATCTGTAGCATCTCCTGAAGCCCCCGTTTCCTCTGCTACAGCTGTGTCAACAGCATTGTCCGCTGCCTCGCTATTGGCTGCAGGTTCTGTTTTGCTGCATGCTGTCATGGATAATGCCATAACAGCAGCAAGAATTGTTGCCAGTAATTTCTTCTTCATGTTTTTCCTCCAATACTTTATTTTTTATATCATCCTTTTACTGAACCAACTAAAACACCTTTTACAAAATATTTCTGTACAAACGGATATACACAGATAATTGGAAGCGTCCCAATAATAACTGCCGCCATTTTCACGGAAGTAATTGTCATTGTTGATGTTTGTGATTCTCTGAATGCTGCTTCCGCTACAATTGCACTGTTACTGGATAGCATGCTCATACTATCCGCACTGAACAGACGCTGAAGATAAGTCTGAACCGGAATCAAATTCAGGTCGCTTACATAAAATGCACCGGAATACCAGTCATTCCAATGGCCTACTGCTGTAAACAGACCAATAGCAGCCAACGTTGCCTTGGAAAGCGGAAGCACGATTTTTAACAAAATTGTCATCTCGCCTGCACCATCTAAAACTGCAGATTCCCGCAAACTATCCGGAATTCCCATAAAAGATTTCATTAGGACAAACATATTCCAAATATTAAACATTCCCGGTATTACATACACCCAAAAAGTATCTACCAGATTTAAAGAAGCAAGCTGAATATAGTAAGGGATTAAACCACCGTTAAACAACATGGGAATCAGAATAAGTGTCATAAAAACCTTTCTATGTGGCAGTTCTTTAAATGACATCCCATACGCAGTCAATCCTGTTACTGCTAATCCCAGAACAGTACCGATTACGGTGCGTGCAATTGTAATCACATAAGCTGATTTAATGACACCGTTGCTGAGTACATATTCAAAGTTAAACAAAGTAAATATTCTTGGCCACAGATATAAGCCGCCCTTTAAGGAGTCAGCTCCTTCATTTAATGCATAAATAAGAATATAAAGCAACGGATACAGCGTAACTGCACAAAGAAGACACATAAAAGTAATATTTGCAATCTGAAATACCTTTTCTCCATGGGATTTTCGGATAACGTATACCTTACTTTTCTTTCTACTCATCTTACCACAACCCCTCTCCTGTCATTTTTTCGGATGCTTTATTTGCCAGAAGAACAAGTATTAGGCTAAATATGGAAGAAATTAAGCCAACTGCTGTTGCAAAGCTGTATTTGCCTCGCTGCAGACCATTTGTCAGTACATATACATCCAATACTGTAGACACTTCCAGATTTGCATTATTCATTAATGGATAAACCGCATCAATACCTGCATTCAGAATACCCGGTAAAGCTAATATAAACAACATACTGATTGTCGGAACAATACTTGGCAGTGTTATATATCTTACCTGATTCCATCTTCCCGCACCATCCAGCCTAGCCGCTTCATACATTTCCTGATCAATAGAAGTAATCGCCGCAAGATATACAATGGTTCCCCAGCCCACTTCTTTCCAAATACTAGCTCCAACGAACAAAGGAACGAACCAGTTCGTATCACCCATAAAGAAAATCGGTTGTCCCCCCAGTTTTACGATCAGGTCGTTTACTACACCTGTATACGGAGAAAGGAATGAGTCCAGCATATATGCAACTACTACCCAGGAAATAAAATGTGGAATATATGTAATGGACTGTACAATTTTCTTAAATTTTGTACTTCTGATTTCATTAATCAACAGTGCCAGAATAATTGGAGCTGGAAAGCTGAATAAAAATTTTGTCATTGTCAGCGTAATTGTATTCTTCATTACCCGCCAAAATTCTGGATCCATCAAAAACCTGAAATTTTTGAAACCTATCCACTCAGCATTCCATATTGTCTGACCGACCTTAAAATTTTTAAAGGCAATTTGAATTCCCAACATTGGCATATAACTAAACAGGAGCAGACAAACCAATCCTATAGCAATCATTGCATATTGCCATCTGTATCTCTTTAATGTTTTCATTACCACCCTCCGGTTTTATAGATCTCAGAGTATCGCGCGTCATCTCTTTGATGGGTTTATTGTAACAATATCGTAAAGTGCAAACAATATAATACTTTTTGGAAAAATACCGGATTCTTTGGTATTTTATTTTTAAGCTCTCACCCTTCAACAATACAATTACTTTTTTATCTATTTATTCTCTTTTATTTGAAATATATTTAGAATAGTTTTAGATAGTACTGAATCTGAAAGACAAGAATAGTTGAAACAAGCTAATAATAATTCATAGATATATTTCCTCGAAGAATCCAAATTTTGCACAATAAATACCCAGAGAAGAAAGAGGATGGTGGTTTCTTCTCCGGGCATTTTATTATAAAAATTATTACTGCCATATTTATTCAAGTCTACGGTACATAAATTTCTGCTTTAGAATAAAGGATAGCTTTACCAGCTAATATTACTCTATCGTTTTCAATGCGACAATAAAGAACTCCGCTTCTTTTAGATGCCTGAAATGCGATCAATTCCCTTTTTTTAATCTTATTAGCCCACAAAGGTATAACATGACAATGACCGGAACCACACACGGGATCTTCTAATACATTCAGCTTAGGTGCAAAACTTCGGGTAACACAATCATAAGTTGTGCCTTTTGCCGTAAGTTGGAGTAAAAGACCGTCCAATTCTTTCAGTCTTTCTTCATTTGGTATAGCCTGTAAAACCTGCTGTTCATCCGCCATTACACACACTAAGTCCCGCCCTAACCACGCTTCTGACGGGCGAAAACCGATTGCCAATTCCATTTCATCTGTGACTGGAACTTCTGTAAGCGGATAAGCCGGCATATCCATTTCATATAAATCATTTACCTTTTTTACAATGAGCTGACCGCTTTTTGTTTGAAAAGAAATGCTACCACTGTCTTTTTCAATAAAACGAAATAATACATATGCCGTACCCAAAGTGGCATGACCGCATAAGTCAATTTCACCGCCTGGTGTAAACCAGCGCAGTTCATATATGTTCTCCCTTTTTACGGTAAATGCAGTTTCTGAAAGATTATTTTCTTTCGCTATATTCTGCATTAACATATCGGGAATCCACTCTGACAGAATGCAGACAGCAGCGGGATTTCCTTTGAAAACCTTATCTGTAAATGCGTCAACAACATACTGTTTTATTTCCATTTAACATTTCCTCCTGCTAATTATTTATAAACCAATCTTTGCAAACATCTATCCACTCGGAAAAAGCAGAGTACTTCACTAAGGTCTTAGCAATTTGCATAGGCTGACAGCCAACTGCTTCTGCAGCTTCTTCAACTGTTGCACTCGAATTTGCAAGTGCAATTACTCGTTAACCCAAGCCAATATTTTCAAAGTATTATATCATATCTTCAAAAGACACATTTTTACCTCCTTGAGTTTTTCTTTCTGCTAGTATATACTATGCTTAAAAATAAGTAAAATTAATGTTTATTATATTAACATGCAAAAAGGTAATTTTAAAAATGAACAGATATATTGCACTCCAAAAAATAGTTGAACTCGGCAGTTTTACAAAAGCCGCCGATGTATTAGGCTATACGCAACCTGCCATGAGCCAAATGATTTCTTCACTGGAAAGAGAACTGTCTATTAAATTGCTCTATCGTTCCAGATATGGAATTCACCTGACATTGGAGGGGGAACGACTTTTTCCCTCCATTCAGAAAACAGTTGCCGGGTATCAGTCCATGCTGGAATTTGCAAAAGAGATTAAGGGATTAGATAGTGGAATTATCCGTATAGGAACCATATCAAGCATTTCTTGTCACTGGCTTCCCGGTTTAATCAAACAATTTCAAGAAATTTATCCTAATGTGCAATTTATACTTCACCAAGGAGATTATACGTCTATTCCCGAATGGGTGCGGACCGGAGAAGCAGATTTTGGCTTTGTAAATCCCGACGCTATTCCCGGCGTTAAAACAAAATTTATTAAGAGCGGTGAGCTTCGGGCGGTTTTACCCGTAACTCATCCTTTGGCACAGAAATCATATATTACATTGGAAAATCTAGCCAAAGAACCTTTTTTGTTGTTAGAGGAAGGGGCGCTTAGCGAACCGATGGAAGCCTTTAAGCAGGCTGGCCTGGAACCCGTTATCCGGCTATGCGTTCATGATGATTACTCTATTTTATCTATGATTGAGTCGGAATTAGGTGTTAGTATTTTACCGGAGTTGGTCTTGAGAAAAACGAATTATAGGGTCGCTATTCTCCAAATCAAACCTGCACTCACTCGGAAAATCGGAATAATTATGAAAGATAAAAATTCCTTGCCGATAGCAAGTAAATATTTCATTGATTTTCTTTTTGAACACATTGATGAACTTCCATAAAATTCATTTTAAATTACACGCATGATGCTAAATACAGAATTCCTCCCCACCTATTCAGAGGCGATAGTAAATATAAATATCAGTGTGTCATTATAGTAGTTATTCTTTTTATATAACCATAATCTTTTTGTTATGCAACAAAATTAAAACTATTAATTGCTTCCAAAATCATTGTGTAACTATTAATTGATATTAATTGAAGCAATTGAGGAGATTTTATATATAATCTAAAAGATTCAGCAAAAAACTCCCTATCATTTTCTTCTGCATAAAAGCTTACCTTGTTTCTTTCATTAAAATATATTCTTCTGACATCTTTATCTTAAATCCTTCACCCTCATAGACCTTTCTAATCTTTTCCGGTACCTTCAAGTATGCATTCATCAAATTATCAACAGATTTGTCATATATATTGCCCTCTGTAATCAGTATCGCATTCGTACTTATAACTGGCCTTTTGTGCCCTGATTAATCACTCCCACTTCTTCTGCCGCTTCAGTAGTTATACCATTCGCACCGATTAAAATAAAAAATAATAAAATCCATAAATATTTCATTATTTAACATCCCCCTATATTTATCAACCTTGGCCAACGAATATCAAAAAAGAAGGCATCCCAGAAGTCATGTATGACTTGAAGGATACCTTCAGTTCTATGAGTTCTTCAACGCTGGCAGGTGACTTTGTTTCCAGTAATGCTTTGTATTTCCATATGTTTTTTCCCTCTTCCTCCAAAAGAGACTGTGCCAGCAGATTCAGCTTTTCTATATCCTGAAAACCAAATCTCATCTTTTCTAATTGTGGAATAACACTTTGGACTTTTTCAAATCTGCATTCCCCACCAATTTCAGTTGACAGATATTCCCTGCTCTCTCTAATTGATTCTTCTCTGTATGGCAGGCCAATCCAAGCTTCCCGATACCCGCCTTTTTCTCCGACTTCCAAACATATCAAAATGGGACAGTTGGATTCTTCTTTAAAGTTCTGTATCTTTTCATCATAAACATCATTCCATCCCTCTTCAAACCGAAAACAATACCCTTCCTCTGTAAAAACCCCGTTTTCCTGTTCAACCATATATGTTCCTACTTTTTTCTCACTTAGCAAGTCGTAAATTTCTTCTGAAAGACTTTCAAGAATAGGAAGAATATCCATTTCTATAGCAAACGCTCCCAGTTCTTCTACTGAATGTATTCCTGCATAAAATTCGAAACACTCTAAACTAAATGCGGCATTAATAAGACTTCTCATAGTCAGTTCCGGCAAAAAACGGAGCACCTCTTCGTACTTATATATATTAGATTCATCAAAAGTAAAAATATCTGTTACCAGGACATTAGCTTCTTTTATCGTAGATTCACAATTTTCTAAGATAGGGATAAGAAACTCCGGCCAGAAAAGGAATTCCAGGACATGGTTATTTTTTCCACACACCCGGGTCCGTTGTAAAGCATCTTCAATTTCTGCTTTTGAGGCTGGCAGACTGATGGCATAGCCATCGTAGTTCGGGTTATAGGTAATGTCTTTTGTATAAATGCATACTTCATACATAAGAATTTTCCTTTCTCTGAATTTGTCTTATGCTGCTCCACATAAGCTGAATGACATCACCTCCTTTTCTGGTTCCCATTTATACACTAACTAAAGGAAACGGCCATGTGAAACATTTCACTTAGCCGCCTCTTACCTTAATCTTATATATCTCATTTTTGTCTTACAAATTTTCTATACTGTTTTATAACTATCTTAGCTTTTAAGAAACACACTACACCGTTAAATATAAATCCTTTCCAAAATTAATTAGAGCCATTATTACCTGCAGCCAGCATTAACGGCTTAGTCATAATTCATCCCCAAAAAGCAGCCATATATTTAATTATACATGGCTGCTTTTTCCCCTTACAACGCAATTCCTGATTATCGAATTTCCATAAAATAGATTTTATATATTCTCCTTGTTTTTTAGTCTTTCTATAAAAACAAAGCCTAAAGCAGCAAACCATCATCAAAACCGTGAAAATAAATCCCATTTTTTTTGCCTGTTTTCAGCTTCATTTTAAGTCTTTTTTCAGTTTTCACCTGTAACATCCTGTAGTTTATTTTCATTTTTTACAGACAAACCACAACGCTCCATCATTACCACAGTCTCAATCCCGGAAGTCCACGGAAACTGATCCACAGCAACCGCTCTCCTGACCGCATATCCGTTCCCAAGAAACACCTCAAGATCCCGTACCAGACTGGTAGGCTTGCAGGATATATACACCAGCCTCTCCACCCCATATCTGATAATCTTCTGCAGCGCCCCGGGATGAATCCCGTCCCTGGGCGGATCCAGGATAATAAAATCCGGTTTTTCTTCAATCTCATCCAGCACCTTCAGCACATCACCGGCGATGAACTCACAGTTATTAAGCCCGTTCAGCTGTGCGTTCTTTTTCGCAGCCTCCACAGCCTCCTCCACGATTTCCACGCCAATCACCTTTTCCGCCACCGGCGCCATCAGCTGCGCAATGGTTCCGGTACCGCTGTAAAGATCATACACCACACAGCCTTCCTTTTTCAGTTCTCCGATGTACTCCCGGGCCGTGCGGTACAGCACCTCCGCGCCATAGCTGTTTGTCTGGAAAAAGGAGAATACCGATACCTTAAACCTCAGCCCCAGCAGCTCCTCATAAAAATAATCCTGCCCATAAAGCACTTCCGTCCGGTCGCTTTGCACCACATCGGCCACGGAATCGTTTTCAATATGAAGAATTCCCGCAATTTTTCCCTCCAGCGGCAGTCCCAGAAGCATGTCCCGGAATGCAGCCAGATCCCTGTTTTCCTGCGTTGTAGTAACCAGTGCAATCAATATCTCCCCGGTATGGGAAGCCTTTCTCACCAGCAAATGCCTCAGATACCCCTGATGCGTCAGCCTGTGGAAGAAGGCCGCCTTCTCCGCGGTAAAATAGTCCAGCGTCCCCTTAAGAATCCTCCGGTAGTCCTCATCCACAATCCTGCAGTCCCTCACAGATACAATATCATAAAAACTCCCCCTCTTATGCATTCCCAATGCCAGGGGGCCGTCCTTTACCTCGTCCCCGAAGGAAAATTCCATCTTGTTCCTGTAGCCCAGTTGCCTCGGGCTTGCTTTTATCGGTTCCCAAACCCATGGCTCCTCCTGCCTGCAAAGCACGCTGTCCAAAAGCTCCTTTACCTGCTTTTCCTTCAGCGCCAGCTGCTTTTCATAAGGAAGCGCCAGATATGTACAGCCGCCGCAGCTTCCGAAATGGGGGCAGGGCGCTTCCACCTCATCGGGCGCCTGCTCCAGCACCTCCAGCACACGTCCCTCTCCTTTTCCTTTGCGTACCTTTGTTATCATCACGGAAAGCTTTTGTCCGGGAAGCACATTTTTTACCGTGCAGTACTCAGCCGCAGAAGCCATTTTTGTTGTGGAAGTTCCCATTGCAGACGCTTCCGCCGCAAAGGTTTCTGCCGCGGACATTCCCGGAGCCGTTCCTTCCTCCCTGTCTTTTAAAGGCAGCAATTCCACATTTCCTTTATTGGGGAACTTCACGTCCCGTACGATTCCTTCTCTGACCTGACCTTTTTTCATATCGCCCTCTCACTTCTTCCATTCTGTATAATAAACTTCATAACTGTCCTATTACATAAACACTAATAAAACGCCTAAAAAACGGGATGCCTCAGCATCCCGTCTCCTGTCGATACTTTACTTATTCTTCACTTGTTTCTTCATCATTCCCGGCATCATCTGCCTTGGCAGTATCTTCTGTTGTATCGGTGCCTTCTTCATCCTCATCTTCAAAAAATTCGTCGTCGAAATCATCATCAAAATCGTCGTCGAAATCTTCCAGATAATCAGGAGTAAGATAACGGTACACCGCATATGCAATTCCTGCTACCGCAGCAATGGCTCCGATAATTGCAAGAATCCAGAGAACTGTATTCCCATTGTCTTTCTTTTCTTCTTTTTTGCCAAGGAGTTCGTTTACTTTCATCATTTCTAATACCTCATCCAGCTTTCCCATGCAAACCATCCTTTCTTCCCTGCTACTAGTATGCTTAAATACTGTTTTTATCATACCACTTTTTACATTGCTTTACTATAAATTTTTCATGAAATAAATATGAACTTGTCGTATCCATATATCAGTTCAGTTTACTGAACCGATACGTTACGATGCCCGGGAAAAAATATAATCCGGCCGTCAGAACACAACAAACCGGTTCTCCAAAAGCGGCTTCCCCTTATATCTTCTTCAGCTTTGCAAAAGCGGCATACATGATCTTCTGGCCCGCTTTATCAAAAAGAACGGTGACCTGATAGTCCCTCGGTCCGTCCACAATGTTGAGCACGGTTCCTTCTCCATATTTAATATGGCGCACCCTGTCACCAATACCGTATTCCAAACTGGCCTGTTTGGTTCCTGCCCCCTTGCTCAGTCCTGCTACTTCGGCCAGGCTTCCGATGCCCTGGGCAATAAAGGGCTTGTTTTCCGGGTCGGTCCGTTTGGGCTTTACCACAGCTTTCGGCCGCCAGTCCGCCGCCTGGGAAGGCGCGCCCGCATAATTGCCGCCGTAAGGGGCCGTCTGGAATCTGGCGCGGCTTTCCGGCGTCTCCCTGTATTCCTCAAAATCCGTTTTTTTCTTGAATATCTGAGGCTTGTTATCCAGCAATTCCCCGGGGACCTCCCGGACAAACCGGCTGACCGGGTTGTACTGCGTCTCGCCGCGCAGCATGCGCTGTTTAGCACAGGTGATCGTCAGATCCTCCTTGGCCCTGGTAATTCCCACATAGGCCAGGCGGCGTTCCTCTTCCACTGCCGAAGGGTCGTCGGAGGTGATTGTCATGTAGCTGGGGAACACGCCGTCCTCCAGTCCGGCCAGGTATACATGGGGGAACTCCAGTCCCTTCGCGGAATGCAGGGTCATGAGAAGCACCCGGTTATCCTCCGCATCCACGCCGTCAATATCGGCCACCAGCGCCACCTCTTCCAAAAACTCGCTCAGGGAGGGGTCGTCATGGCTGTCCTCATAAGCCACCACCTTACTTACCAGCTCGTCGATATTCTGGATACGATCCTCCGCATCCTCCTCGTCCGATTCCTGAAGCTCCTTCACATAGCCCGTGGTTTCGATAATATCGTTCATCAGCTCTTGCAGGCTGTAATATTCCAGCTTGCTGCGGAAGGACTGGATCATCATTACAAAGGGCTTCAGCTTTGCCGCGCTTTTTCCGATGCTCAGAATCTGATCGGCTTCCCGGAGCGCATCATAGAAGCTGAGTCCCCTGGCGTCCGCATATTCCTGCACACGCAGGATGGTGGTTGCGCCGATTCCCCGCCTGGGAACGTTGATGATGCGCTTTACCGCCAGATCGTCCCGCCCGTTGTCAATGGTCTTAAGATATGCCAGCATGTCCTTGATTTCCCGGCGCGAGTAGAAATTAACCCCGCCCACCACATCGTAGGGAATGCCTTCCATAATAAAACGTTCTTCCAGAATACGGGATTGTGCGTTGGTACGGTAAAGAACCGCGCAGTCCCTGAATTCCGCTTTCCCGTATTTTTTCTTCTTTCCGATTTCACCTGCAATGAATTCGGCTTCCTCATAGGCGGTGTCAAACTGGCGGAAATGAATCTGGTCGCCCTCTCCCTTTTCCGTCCACAGCGCCTTCTCCTTACGCTCCACGTTATTGCGGATCACCGCATTGGCCGCATCCAGGATGGTCTGCGTGGAACGGTAATTCTGCTCCAGCTTGATAACCTCCGCCTCGGGAAACACCTTTTCAAAATCTAGGATATTGCTGATATTGGCCCCGCGGAACTTGTAGATGGACTGATCGTCATCGCCCACCACGCACAGGTTCCGGTACTTGCCCGCCAGCAGGTGTATCAGCTCAAACTGGGCCGTATTCGTATCCTGGTACTCATCCACCATGATATAACGGAAACGCTCCTGATAATAATCCAGAACATCCGGGCAGGTCTTAAACAGCTCCACTGTCTTTACGATTAAATCGTCAAAATCCAGCGCATTATTCTTATGCAGAACCTCCTGATATTCCTTATAAACCTGCGCCGCCCTCTGCTTCGTGTAATCCCCCATGGCCTTCAGCTCATATTCCACCGGGGAGATCAGGCTGTCCTTTGCCGATGAAATGACGGATAACAGCGTCCGCTCCTTCAGCATCTTGGTATCTATCTGCAGACGTTTGCAGATATCCTTCATGATATTTTTCGTATCGTCCGTATCATAGATGGTGAAATTATTCCCGTAGCCCAGCCGTTCTATGTATCTGCGCAGAATACGGACGCAGGTGGAATGGAAGGTGGATACCCAGATGCTCTCCGAGCCAAAGCCCACGATATCGTCCACTCTGTCGCGCATTTCCCCCGCCGCCTTATTGGTAAAGGTAATGGCCAGGATATTCCAGGGGTTCACCCTCTTTTGTTCTATCAGATAAGCAATGCGGTGGGTCAGCACACGGGTCTTCCCGCTTCCCGCACCGGCAAGTATCAGCACCGGGCCGTCCGTGTGGTAGACCGCCTCCTGCTGCCTTTCATTCAAAGTATCATAAATGCTCATATTATTTCTCCATTCTCGCCTCTTCCGTAAATCCATGCTCTCTATTATATCGGAACATGCATTCGATGTCGATAGAAAAAAGGGGAATTTTTTATAAAAAACCAGTCTGCCAAGCCGGTTGGGAAAGCCGGAAAAAGCTGCCGGGAATCACCTCCCGGCAGCCTGCCCGCCGCGCACCGCTCTATATACGGCGTCCAACTGTACTTAATAAACCAGCGCCAGCACGCCAAAATTGCTTGTGGCCACCGTCACCGTCCTCGGATCCACATCCAGATCCGGCAGCACCTCAATGGAGCCGTTTGCAATACTGATTACCTGAAAATTATTCCAGGCCTGGAACTGATCCGGCACGCCGATGGTCAGCACCACAGGAGCGAGCGTCCGGCTTATGATGTTAGTTTTCCCGCCGGCATTGCTAGTCAGCTGCACATCCAGCATGGATATCACGTTTCTTCCGTTCATGGCTGCAGTGAGGAACACCGCCTGCCTGGCCTGCGGCCCTGTCTTTCCTTCCGTTACGGAAAAATAGAGGCCCGCACCGTTCTTTATCTGGGCATCCGTCAGCCCGGCAGCCGTTTTCACCATACCGTCCGGCGAAAGGATGATGACCCCTTTTACCGTGTCCGCATAAAAATAGGTAGGCACCGTGGAATTCAGCTTAATTCCGGTACTCATCTGCACCACATTGGGCTTTGTGGGCGCCGGCGCATTCCCGCTGGCCGAATTGCCGCTGGCCGAGCCTGAGGCTCCGGCCGTAATGGGAATCACCACTGTGAGCAGCACCGCTGCCGCAAAATACATCAGCCATTTCTTTCCTTTTTTCATAGCAACACCTTACCCTTTCCCGTTGCACGCCTCCGGGCCAACCGGCCGGACGCTCCCCTTTTTCCATAAATCTTTGTAGCTGTTCACCATCCTCACTATTGAAGGCCTTTTACTCTTTATCCTCATTTTACTCTATTCTCCCGCTTTATACAACCACTGTTCCATGCCAGTCCTATCGCAAGAAAAAGGAGGGGTGTGCTCGTAATCTGCTGAAAACTAACCATATTATGAACCGTGTAGGTAATGATTGCCAGCGCTCCCGCCGCCCCTGCAGTTCCGCCCTTACGCAGGAAACGCACCGCAGCGCTGACCAGGAAGCCCGCATAGGCAATGAGTCCCAGCAGCCCGGTGTCCATCAGCAAGGTCATCCACTCGTTATGGCAGTTGGTCAGGACCGCATCCGCATAAATCTGCGTCAGAAGCGGCCTGCCCCCCTGCTCCGCATAAAGGAAGGCCTTCAGGCAGTCCGGCCCCACGCCGAACACCTTCCTGGCAATGTCCTGTTCCCGCCATATTTCCAGGCACTCCTTCCAGATACCGCCCCGTCCGTTCCCCCATTCCTCATTGAAAATAAAAATGGACGGCAGGCTTTCCTTCATTCCTTCCCCTCCCAGCGTACCGGCCGCCAGAAGTCCCGCACAGATCACCGCTGCCGCCGCTGGCAGCAGCACGCCCATTTTCCGCATAAGGGAAAGCCGCCTCCCCTGCTGTACGGCATCTGCCGACTTGTCGTTCCCCGTCCTGCCTTTTTTTACTCCGATGCGCTCCATTCCGCCTTTTTTCATTCCAGAGCGCTCCCCAGCGCGCTCCGTCCCGCCGCATTTCTTCCACCAAAGCCGCCCCGCAAACGCAGCCGCCATAACCGCCCCCGCGCCATACAAAACGATCCCCGTTATCCCGCTGCCCGCTTCCACAGTTCCCCGAAACACCCGCAGTCCCAGCAGCCCTGCGAAAACAGCGCCCGAAGCCGTCAGAAACACATCCTGGAATGCGGACATTTCCGCTCCGTCCCTGCAGGAAATCAGGAACAGCACCCACAGCGCCGTCCCTATGATCAGAAAACCGCTGTCACTCCCCTGCACAGCCGTACACAGAAAAGCCGCCGCCGTGAAAGCCCCCGCTCCCGCCTGCAGCCATTTTCTGCCTTTCCGCCCTTCCCTGCATTTTCCGCCCTTCTGCGCTTCCCTGCGGCTTCCCCAGAACACCGCGGTCCCCACAGGCAGCAGCACCGACAGATACCCGCACAGCCAGTTCACATTCCCAATAGTGGAAAGCGTCGTATCCGACCTTCCCCGGAAATCCACCGGCCAAAAGCCGAACCGGTTCAGCGCCGCCAACAGGCAAATCCCGCCGGAAACTCCCAGAATCACCCCAACCGCTTCTTTTTCCGCCTTCCAGACATACGCATAATAAAAATAAAGCGCCAGAAAGCTCATCTGGGAAAAAAGCCCCATATACCAGCCCTCCGCCCCAAACAATCCCTCTTTTTTATAGGAAGAAAGACAAAAAGAAAGTATCACCGCAGCGCCATAAGCCAGAAGAAAAAGCTCCGGCAGCCAGGTTCCGGCCTTATCCTTAATCCAAATGCCCGGCAGCGTCCCATTCCCGCCTTTTTTCCTGCCCCAGAGACTCCGGCGTCCCCCTTTACAGCCACCCGCCGCTTTTACCGCAGCAAAAATCACCATCAAGGGCAGCGCCATGAAGCCCATATTCCGGTAAAGCTGGAATTTTGCCGTCCCAAGCCCATAATATCCGTCATGCATATACAGCGGCACCATACAGGCCGCAACCAGAAGATACACTGTTGCGGCGGCCTGCATGGCTTTTTCACACATCCCGTCCGCTTTTTTCCGCCAATCTGCAAATCCTGCCATTTTCCCGCCCAGCTTCCTTTTTCCGTAACCGCCCAGTCCCCCCGCAGCTTTTTGCCCCAATCCACAAGTGACTTTTTTCCGCTCTTTTCTATCATTATCCCCAATCCCTCCTTAGCTGTCAAGCCGGCGCTTTCCTCCAAAAAAGCGGCTGTACAGCCATACCAGCCAAAAAAGAAGCACCTTCCGCGCTTTTTTTCATACAATATACCATCAAACCTATGGAGGGATTTATGAAAAAAAGAATTCTCGCATTTGCTTTGGTTCTTGCCATGGCTGTCTTTACCTTTGCAGGCTGTGGTAAGAAGCAGGAAACCGCCAAGGATACGCCGGATAAAGCAATGACGGAGGTTACGCTGAATGAGGTAGCCCATTCCATTTTTTATGCGCCGATGTACGTGGCCATCGAAGAAGGCTATTTTGCCCAGGAGGGCATCGACCTCACGCTGGTTACCGGCTTTGGAGCCGATAAAACCATGACCGCCGTACTTACAGACGAAGCCGACATCGGCTTTATGGGCTCTGAAGCCTCCATTTATACTTATCTGGGCGGCACGGAGGACTATGTGGTAAACTTCGCACAGCTGACCCAACGCGCGGGCAACTTCCTGGTAGCCAGGGAGCCGATTGACAACTTCTCCTGGGATATGGTGAAAAACACCACCATTCTCGGCGGCAGGGCCGGCGGCCGACCTAAGCATGATGTAACATTTGAGAACATCAGGGAGATTTACGAGTGGACAAGCCAAAAAGCCTTAGATTTGGCGGTTTTCAAGTATGATGAAAAGATTATATCTGCTTCATAGCATTGATTGAATATATTTAGTTTGCTTAAAGAGGACAGGCCCGCCCTGTCCTTTTTACTATCCTAAAAGGAAGGAGGCGAAAATTGTCGCAAGGAAATAACCCCTTAACCGGGCCTGACCGTAATGGTTGGGCCTTTTTTCATGCCACGAAAAGGAGGTAATGCACACATGGCTGATGAAAAGCCTAAAACTTTACAGGAACAGTCCTCTCCCACCGGCCCGCCTGTCAGTCAGGAGGTCAAGGACACGGCTCCGGCTGTAGCTCAACCGGACAAGGAAAAGGACAAGGCGGCTGACACAAAAGCGGTTGAAGTGAAGGAAACAGAAGCCGCTGGTTCTAAAAAGCTGGACGATATTGTAAAGCAAGTCAAAGAAGCCCAGCAGAAACAGACCGAGGCCAGCCCCGCCGCTCCCGGCAAAAAACAGTCCGCTTCTATTACTAAGATATCTGATTTGCCAAAGACCGGACAAAAGAAAGCCGAGAAACCGGAGCCCACAAAAAAGACTGCCGCTCCCAAAAAAGAGACAATGGAAAAGCCCGTACAGCCCGTAAAATCGGGAAAATCCAAAAGTACAGCTCCGGTTTCCAAAGGAGCTCCCTGTGCCAGCGCCCCGGCACAGGCGGCACCCACGCCCCCGGAGCCGCCAAAGGAGGCACCCCGCAGGGGAGAGGAACAGATTGTCTATTTGAAACTGAATGAGCTCCACGCCTTCAAAAACCACCCCTTCGGTGTGCGTGACGATGAAGAAATGCGGGCCATGGTTTCCAGCGTCAAGGACAAGGGCGTGACACAGCCTGCTATCGTCCGGCCCTTGGAGGGCGGCGGCTATGAGATTGTATCCGGCCACCGCCGCCAGAAGGCCAGCGAACTGGCAGGCTACACGGACATGCCCTGTATCGTCCGCAACCTGACCGATGATGAAGCCATCACGCAGATGGTGGAGGATAACTTAAACCAGCGTGAGGAAATTCTCCCCAGTGAAAAGGCAAAGGCCCTGAAAATGCAGTTGGAGGCCATCAAACATCAGGGAACCCGGACTTCGGGCCATGTTGACCCGAAGGAGGCCGGGAAACGCTCCAATGAGATTGTGGCAGAGCGCAACAAGATGGCGGTCAAACAGGTTCAGCGGTTTATCCGGCTCAATGAGCTGGTTCCCGACTTAATGAAGCTGGTGGACGATAAGAAAATCGGCTTCACGACAGCCGTGGAGCTCTCCTATATCAATAAGAAGAACCAAAACTATATCGCTGTCTCCATTGACAGCCAGCAGGCTTCCCCCACACAGGCACAGGCCAAACGCATGAGGGAGCTTGACGAAAAGAAACTGCTCAATGGTGACGTGATTGACGGAATTATGATGGAGGACAAGAAGGAGGTAGACAAAGTGATTTTAACAGGTGCAGAGCTGGGGAAATATTTTGGCGCGGAGGCCACCCCGAGGGAAATGAAAGACCAGATCATCAAACTGCTGGACGATTGGAAGGGACAGCAGAAGGAACAGGTCAAGCCGGAGAAAAAAGCTGACAAGGAGAAATAAGCAGGGCTTCGGGCCAGTGTGACCCGAGACTAAGACCGTGGGGCGCAGCCCCAAGCCCCGAAGCTCGAAGGATATATAATTCCCCGTCGCCGTTTGTTGGATAGCATAGCCGGGAAAATCTGTCAAGGGCCTGCCGCCGTAGGCGGTGCTTCGCACCCTTGACAGATTTCTCCCGGTTATGCTTTAAGGCGGTCAAGCGACGGGGATATAAATTCCTTTGAGCCGTTCCCCTTCCCACGGGAAGGGGCGGAGGGGTTGGGCTTTATCCTGCTACTGCTCTTTTATAGAAGAAACGGAGGTAAAAACAGTGAAACGACCTTTAGCTTATATTACTGCGGCATGGAACGGGGAGCCGGATATTGACACCGCCCTTGCTGTCCAATACTGCCGGATTACTTACGAAGCGGGATTTTCACCTATCTGCCCGCTCCTATATCTGCCGCTGTTTATCAATGACGCTATCCCCGAGGAACATAAGGACGGGATTGACATGCGCCGGGATATGCTCCGGCGGGCCCGGGTGCTTGTTGTCTGCGGCGGCGCTGTGGACGAAGATGTGAAGAATGATATTGCCGTGGCCCAGCGGCTGAACATTACGGCAACCACCCTGGACGGGATTGTGACGGTCAACCAGCAGGGCCGGAACGCCAATGATATTTGAAGCCTATCTGACGAATGTAGCCTTATATGCCATCAGAGGCGTTGAGGTCGGGGAATATTTAAAATTCCCAGCCACCACGGAGGAAATACAGGCGCTTCTTTCCCGGATAGAAATAGACGGGAAGAAATATTCAGAAATCTTCATCACGAACTTTGAGAGTGACGTGCTGGGGCTGTACGATTACCTTGATGAATATGAGGATATTGACGAGCTGAACCATCTGGCGCATGTTCTGGAGGAAGTACGGGATAATGGCGAACTGGAAAAGTATGAAGCCGCCCTTGTCTTAGGAAAACATACGGCAAGCGTGAAAGATTTAATCAATCTCGCTCAAAATCTTAATATTTACAATTTTCAGCCGGGTATAGAGACTTGGGAGGCTTTAGGCTGTTATTATGCGGACGAGCTCATGACAATCCATATTCCTTCCGATATACGGGCCTATTTTGACTATGAGGCATACGGCCGCGATATCGCCATCAACGAAGGCGGCTGTTTTGCGCCGGCTGGTTATGTGTCCGCCGCTCCCCTTGGATTCACCGAGTATTACCACGGGACAGAGGATATCCCCGCAGAGCACCGTGTATTTGCCTATCCGAACGAGACGCCACATTCCATTCTGGAAACCCTGAAACAGTTAAAAGAAGCCCCGCCTGCCCCGAAAAAGGAAAAGACGGGGCCTTCCCATGAGGAACGGTAAGACTTCGGGCCAGCATGGCCCGAGGCCGCAAAGGAGGTGCAGGCAACATCAACTACTATCCAATCAACGAGACAGCGGCCCGCCGCGCCAAAGAGATGAACAGCTTTTATGATTATCAGGAAGGGAGCGCAACCACAGAATACCGCAACCTTGTAGATAAGGCCGCTGCTGTGGCGGAAAAACAGAAAGCAAGGGTTGACCCCATGTTCCATGAAAAAATCGACCATCTGCTTGATACCTATTCCCGCAAACTGGCGGAAAACATGAACCAGCAGTTTGCGATTGACGCGCGGGTTCCGTCCGTCATGATAGCGGGGCCTGCCAACTTCCCTATCAGGAAGAAGGAAAACCAGAACCGGGCCCGTGACAGCAACATGGAGGAATGGCGGCATATTCAGGGCCTCCTTGATAAAATCCGCAGTACGGGCATGGGCGGAATCAGTGCGGACGACCCGGAAGCTGTCCCGAAGCTGAAAGAGAAACTGGAAGGGCTGGAACGCTCCCAACTGATTATGAAGGAAGTAAACGTCTATTACCGCAAACACGGAACGCTTGACGGCTGTGCCCTTCTCTCCCCTGACCAGATAGAAAAGCTAAAGGCGGATATGGCCCGGTGCAGTTGGCTGAGAAAGCCCTTTGACCTTACGAACACCAGCGCGGAAATCCGCAGGATAAAGGAACGAATCGAAGATTTAAGCAAACGGGCCGAAACGGAATTTTTCGGCTGGGAGTTTGAGGGCGGCCATGTGGAGATGAACCGGCAGGAAAACCGTCTGCAAATCTTTTTTGACGGGAAACCGGACGCCGATACCCGCACGGAGCTCAAAGGGAACGGATTCCGGTGGGCCCCCAGCGTGGGCGCGTGGCAGCGACAGCTTACCGATAACGCGATCTGGGCCGCCGACCGTCTGGCTTGTATCCGGCCGCTTTCCGGTGAACGTCCTTCCCAGCTTCAAAAAAAGGCACGGGAAAAGCCGTCTATCCTGAAAACCATGCAGGAATATCCAAAGGAGCCGGGACAGGAAAAACCGCTTACGCCTAAGAAGGAGGCCGAACGGTAGGCTTCGGGCCATGCTGGCCCGAGGTTATGAAGGGAGTGATTGATTATCAGTAAGACCAGACAAAAGCGGCTGGCGGAGCAGAAGGAAGTAAAGGAACTGCTGGCCGTGCTGAAGGAAAACAATTTTTCCAGCGCAAAGGATCTCATGGCCGCCATCGGCCATGTGTCAGACTTGGAGGAACAGCTTTCCAGTGCGGTTCAGGAGCTTACCGCCATGCGGCAGGAATTGCAGGAAATGAAGCAATCGCCGTTAAAGGCCGCCCTGCAAAGGTCGGTTCAGACCTTGGAGGCGAAAGTTTCCCAGTTGAGGGTGCAGATTGACGCGCTGAAAGAAATCATCATAGAGGGCTGTAAACAGGCCCTTGCCGATTTTAAGCAGCGAGGAACGGCGGCCTTAGACGGCGTGGCCCGCTTCTTCCATCTGCGGGAAGGTCTGGAAGGGGTAAAGGAAACCATTCAGGCGGGGATTGCCACAGACGAAAAGGCCCTTGCGAAAATCGAAGCCGTTTCAGCCGAATACCACGAGGCGGGCAGGCATTTGAAATATGTAGGCCGGGCCCTGATGGGGAAGGAGGCCGTATCAAAGGCAAAAGGCCCGGGCAAGCTGGCAAAAACAGTTGCGGCACCTTACCGGGCTGAACGCTCCAGCCTGCTCTCCATGCAGAAAAGCGTGGAAAAAGCCCTCGCCCGGATAGAACGGCTGGAACAGGCGGCAGAAAAAAAGCCGTCCATCTTAGACACCATGCGGACGCAGAATGAAAAGATACGGGCGGAACCGGCAAAAGAGGCCCCGCCCTCCAAATATGCCGAGCGGTAGACCTCGGGCCACATTGGCCCGAGATTTTCCGTCTCCCGTAAAGATAAGAGGCCCCCCGGAGTTTATGGGAGCCTGACAGGAAGGAGGTATTATGCAGGACGAAGTAAACCAAAAAACGGTTGCCCTCTCAATCCGGGCAACAAAGCTCACAGGCCGGGTGCTGGCCTCCGCAATATGGAAGATTTTAGAGGAAGGGAAAAAGCGTCACCAGAAAGCGCTGACCCCGCAAGGCCGCCAAAGCGTGAAAAAGCTGATGAACCATTACGGGGCCAAAAACTCCATGCCCCTCGTGGGAGCGCCCCGGCAGTTTGACCGCATAGCAAAGGAATTTCATGTAGACTATGCGTTCCATAAGGTCAGCCCCGGCCACTACCTGCTGTTTTTCAAAGCGGGACAGGCGGACGCCATGACGGCGGCGTTCCAGAAATACAGTGACAAGGTGCTGAATAAGGGGAAAGACAAGGCTTCTATCCTCGGCCAGCTACGGAACCTTTCAGAGCATATCAAGTCCCGGCCGAAGGAGCGCCAGAAAACCAGAGAGGCGGTGAAGGAAGAACGGTGAGTGACAAAATCCGAAAATATGTGCTTCCCAACCTCCCCTACCTCTTTGTATTCTGGTTCTTCTCAAAGGTGGGGACGGCTTACCGCATGGCCGCCGGAGCCGATTTCGGCACGAAGCTCGTAGGCATGATGAAAACTTTCCCTACGGCCTTTGAAAACTACCTTCCGGGCCTTGGCGGGCTAGACCTTCTGGTGGGGCTTACCGGGGCCGTGGGAATGTACCTGCTTGTGCAGTCCAAAATCAGGAAGGGAAAAAAGTTCCGCCGTGAGGAAGAATATGGCTCGGCCCGCTGGGGTACGGCAAAGGATATCAAGCCCTTTGTAGACCCGGTATTTAAAAACAACGTCATTCTCACAGGTACGGAGTTCCTGACACTGAACACCCGGCCCAAAATCCCGGCCAACGCCCGGAACCTAAACGCCTGTGTGATCGGCTCGTCCGGCTCCGGAAAAACAAGATTCTGGCTGACCCCGCAGCTCCTTCAGGCCCATTCGTCCTATGTGGTCGTAGATCCAAAAGGCGGCACCCTCGAACAATGCGGGCGTTTCCTGCAACGACAGGGCTACCGGCTCCGGGTGTTCAACACTATCGACTTTACCAAATCCATGCATTACAATCCACTGGCCTACATCAAGACGGAAAGTGACGTGCTGAAATTTGTGACCGCCCTGATTGCCAACACCAAAGGGGACGGCAAAGACGGGGACGAGTTCTGGACAAAAGCGGAAACCCTTCTTTACTGTGCGTTGATTGCCTATATCGTCTTTGAGGGGCCGGAGGAAGAACGGAACATGAATACCCTTGTGGAAATGATTAACAGCATGGAAGTCCGGGAAGATGATGAGAGCTTCAAAAATGCCGTTGACTATATGTTTGACGGGTTGGAACGGAGGAACCCCAACCACTTTGCCGTGAGGCAGTATAAAAAGTATAAATTAGCCAGCGGCAAGACCGCAAAAAGTATATTGATTAGCTGTGGAGCACGTCTCGCGCCCTTCGATATTGGGGAGCTCCGGGAAATTATGACCTATGACGAGCTGGGGCTTGATATGCTGGGAGATGAAAAAACAGCCCTGTTTTTCCTGATATCCGACACAAATACCACCTACAACTTCCTCGTTGCCCTTGCCTTCTCCACTATGTTCAACATGCTCTGTGAGCGGGCCGACAACAAGTACGGCGGGAGGCTCCCCCATCATGTGCGGGTGCTGTGGGACGAGGCAGCCAACACGGGACAGGTGCCGGGACTGGAAAAAATCGTGGCCGTCATTCGTTCCCGCGAAATCAGCCTGACGCTGTTCTATCAGGCCATGAGCCAGTGCAAGGCGCTCTATAAGGACAACGCCGAGACAATCATGGGGAATATGGATTCCATCGTCTTCCTCGGAGGCCGGGAAAGCTCCACAATCAAGGAAATTTCTGAAAATTGGCTGGGCAAGGCCACCATCTCCATGCAGACAGAAAGCCGCACCCGGGGACAGTCCGAAAGCTACGGGCAGAATATGCAACGTCTGGGCCGGGAGCTTCTCACCACAAGCGAAATCACCACCATGCCCGGAAATATGTGTATCTGCCAGCTCCGGGGCCTCCCGCCTTTTTACAGCCCGAAGTATGACTTGAAAAAGCACCCCAGCTATAATCAGACAGCCGAGTACGACAAAAAGAAAAACGCCTTCCGCTCGGAAACCCTGTTCCGCCACCGGCCATTGAGACTAAAACCGGAGGACGAATACACGGTCTACGAGATAGAGGAAACAGACGCAGAGGAAGAAGCTGACATTCTCAACTTTGACGACATGGACAGTGACGACTTTGCGTGACCTCGGGCCACATTGGCCCGAAGCGCCGCCGTTATGGGCGGCTATTTTGTTACCCGAAAACCGATTCAATCTAAGAAAATGGAGGAAACCACATGGAATTTTTCAACTCTGCTATCGACATATTAAAGGTTCTCGTTATCGCCCTGGGGGCCGGGCTTGCGGTGTGGGGAGTCATCAACCTGTTAGAAGGATACGGCTCGGACAACCCGGCGGCAAAATCACAGGGAATTAAACAGCTCATGGCCGGAGGCGGTGTTGTCCTGATTGGCACACAGCTTATCCCCCTCTTATCCGGCCTGTTCTAAAGCGTTCCCATTTAAAGGAGTGATATATGGATACTATCATCAATGCAATCGTGGAATGGCTCAAGGGTGTGCTTGTAGATGGTATCATGGGAAATCTGGACGGCCTTTTCAACAACGTGAATGAGCAGGTCGGAGGGATTGCCTCGCAGGTTGGGACGACCCCGGCGGATTTTAACGCCGGGGTCTTTTCCATGATACGGCAGATATCGGAAACGGTCGTTCTGCCAATCGCTGGGATTATCCTCACGTTCGTCATGACCTATGAGCTCATTCAGATGCTCATAGACCGGAACAACCTCCATGACATAGACACATGGATGTTCTTCAAGTGGATATTTAAAACCTTCGTGGCCGTGACGATCCTGACGAACACCTTCAATATCGTGCTGGCTGTCTTTGACGTGAGCCAGCATGTGATACAACAGTCGGCGGGGCTTATCCAGAGCGGCACGGAAATCACGCCGGACATTATGGACAGCCTGCGCACGGACTTGGAGGCGATGGAGCTGGGCCCGCTGTTCGGGCTGTTCCTCCAGTCATTCCTCGTCCAGTTCACCATGACCGCCCTGAATATCGTGATATTTGTCATTGTCTATGGCCGCATGATTGAGATATACCTGCTGACCAGCCTTGCCCCTATCCCCTTCTCCACCGTGGCGAACCGGGAAACCGGGCACATGGGGCAGAACTATTTCCGGTCACTGTGCGCGGTCGGCTTTCAGGGGCTCCTGATTATGGTATGCGTGGCAATCTACGCCGTGCTGATTCAGAGTATTGCAACGGACGGCGACCCCATGGGAGCCATCTGGCGCTGTGTCGGCTATACGGTGCTCCTGTGCTTTTCTCTCTTTAAGACCGGGAGCCTGTCAAAATCCATCTTCGGCACCGGTTAAACCGGCAGAAGGACTTCGGGCCACCCTGGCCCGAGGCGGGAAGGAGGACATATGCCGAGACGCTACAAGCTGGGGGCGGACGGGCAGGCCCACCCGGCCTACTTTGGAAAGCTCCCCGAGGAATTTACAAAAGAGGATACCCTGCGTTTCCTCGCAGACACGGATATCCAGTTATACAGGCTTCTGTCGGCGGACACTCATGCCGCACTCCGGGCAGAAGGCTACGAGTATAAAAACGGGGGCCTTATCCCCATTTCAGAAAAGGAGACAGTTATGCAGGAACAGACAGGCGGCGCACCCGCCGCTACACAGGAACCCATGAAGCTGGACGTGAGCGTGAGGCTCATTGACCCCGTAAAAAACCTGATTGGCTTTGCCAGTGTGAAATTCAACGACTGTTTTGTGGTGGAGAATTTCAAGATACTGCAAGGCGAAAAAGGGATTTATGCAGGTATGCCCAGCCAGCCGGACAGAAACGGGGGCTACCGTGACGTAGCAAAACCCATCACGAAGGAGTTCCGCAGTCAGCTTAACGAAGCGGTTGTGGAAGCCTATACGACGGAGCTCGACCATTTGCAGGCAAGATTAGCAGCCGCACGGGGAGGCCAGGAACGGCCCTCCATCAAGGAACAGCTCACCGCCGGGGCAAAACAGGCGGAACAGGCGCAGGCGGAGAAACCCGCAAAGGCAAAGGCCAGCCGCGGGCAGGACAGATAACTTCGGGCCATGGTGGCCCGAAGTGAAGGAAGGAGGCGTATGCCCATGACACACATAAAACAAGCCTATGACGCCGCCTGCTACTACGATGGAAAGCTGTTGGGCCGCTGTACCGTGGCTGACAGTGAAGCCTATTCCCTTCTGATGAAGGAGTGCGGCGGCGAGGCCGTCCGTGTCCTGCGGGAATATCCCTACCTGTCCCCGGAGCTGAAAGCCATTCTGGAAAAAGCGGCGCTCATGCAGGCCGACCGCCAGAGGACAGGCGGCATGTTCCATGAGCCGGAAAGCTCCCCGTGGGGCAAGGTTCAGACCTGCGACACGCTCTGCCCCGGGGTGTTCCTTGTGAGCACGGCCAGCCACGGCGGGACAATGGTAGCAAAGGAAGTGGCCGCCGTCCTGTCTACTGCGGCTAAAAAATGCGGTTTCCAGAGGAACGGTTACATCTGTTTTGAGGAGGACGCACAGGAAAGCGTGGTACTGCGGGAGCTCTTAGATAAAAAGCTGTGGAAAATCCCTGACCGTATCAAGGATAAGGAAAAATTTGAGGAAAACATCAACCAGTCCATCAGACAGTATAACCCCGACTACTGGCGGGCAAGGCAGGCCGGACGAGAGGCCGCCGTGGAAGGGAAACGGCCCCTGCCCGCAAAGCAGACGGCCAGATAGCTTCGGGCCACCATGGCCCGAAGTGCCAAAGGAGGTGAACAGCCCATGGCATATGTACCCGTACCAAAAGACCTAAACAAAATCAAGACGAAGCTGGCCTTAAACTTGACGAAGCGCCAGCTTATCTGTTTCTCCCTTGCGGCGGCGGTGGGGATTCCGTCCTACCTGTCCAGCCGTGGAACCATCGGAAACAGCCCGGCCCTTTTCCTGATGATTGGCCTCATGCTCCCGTTTTTCTTTTTCGCCATGTATGAGCGTGACGGCCTGCCACTTGAAAAGGTGCTGAGGAATATCCTGCGCACCCGGTTCCTATATCCGAGGGTGCGGCCCTATCAGACAGAAAATTTTTATGCTCTATTGAGCGGTTTCAAGAAGGAGGCGAAGCCGATTGCAGAACCAGAAAAAAAGAAAAAGCCCCGCAGGAAAAAAGCCTGACCGGAAAGGCGGCCTGTTTCCCGGCGGAAAGCGGAAGGTTCCCGCCACCGCCCAGCAGACCCTTCCCTACCGGGAAATGTACCGGGACGGCGTGTGCCGGGTGGCCGACCATTATTACACGAAAACCATAGAATACGAGGACATCAACTACCAGCTCGCACAGGCCGAGGATCAGGCCGCCATTTTTGACGGGTGGAGCGCCTGCTTAAATTACTTTGACAGCACCCTCCCCTTCCAGCTCTCATTCATCAACCACCGGAGCCGCCCGGAAAGCCGCTACAGCGTCAACATCTCCATGCAGGAGGACGAATATAACGGGGTGCGGCAGGAATACGTGGAAATGCTGGAAAACCAGATAGCCAAAAGCAACAACGGAATCGTGCGGACGAAACTGTTGACCTTCGGCGTGAACGTGGACGATCTATCCACGGCCCGGGCGAGGCTGGAACGGGTGGAGGCCGATATCATGAACAATTTTAAGAAGCTGGGCGTAAAATCAGCCGCCCTCTCCGGGCTGGAACGCCTGGAACTGCTCCACGGCCAGCTCCACCCGGGCGGGAATGACCCCTTCCGTTTTTCATGGGATATGATACCAAAAACCGGGCTTTCCACAAAGGACTTTATCGCGCCCACCAGCTTTGACTTCCGGTTCAGCCGTCTGTTCCGGGTGGGCACCACATGGGGAGCCTCCTCCTACTTGCAGATTCTTGCCTCGGAGCTTTCCGATAAACTGCTGGCGGAGCTGTTGGAGCTGGACGCGGAAATGACCATCACCCTCCATGTGCAGACAGTCGATCAGGCCGCCGCCGTGAAAGCTATCAAGGCCAAAGTCTCCGATATCGACAAGATGAAGGTGGAGGAACAGAAAAAGGCGGTGCGCTCCGGCTACGACATGGACATTCTGCCTCCCGACCTTGTGACCTACAGCCAGGACGCTAAGACCCTTCTGGAAGATTTGCAGAGCCGGAATGAAAGAATGTTCCTCCTGACCTTCCTTGTGGTCAACATGGCGCCCACCCGGCGGGAGCTGGACAACGACCTGTTCACCGTGTCAGGAATCGTGCAGAAATACAACTGCGCCCTGAAACGGCTGGACTTCCAGCAGGAGCAGGCGTTCCTTTCCAGCCTTCCCCTCGGCCACAACGCCATTGAGATACAGAGGGGCCTGACTACCAGCAGCACCGCCATTTTCGTCCCCTTCATAACGCAGGAGCTCCGCATGGACGGGGAGGCGGTCTATTACGGCCTGAACGCCCTTTCCCACAACGTCATCATGGCGAACCGGAAGAAACTGAAAAACCCCAACGGCCTGTTCCTTGGCGTACCCGGTTCCGGGAAATCCTTTGCCGCAAAACGGGAGCTTGTGAACGTGTTCCTCGCCACCCGCGACCGGATTATCGTAGTAGACCCCATGGGCGAATATTCCCCGCTAATCCGGCGGCTGGGCGGTCAGGTGATTGAGATTGCGCCGGACAGCCCGCACCACATCAACCCCATGGACATAGATTTGAGTTTTGACGAGGAAAATCCCATGGCCTTAAAGGCCGACTTTATCCTGTCGCTGATGGAGCTCATTGTTGGCGGCAAGGACGGCCTACAGCCCATTGACCGGACGGTGATTGACCGCTGTGTGCGCTTCATGTACCGGGAGCATATCCAGCACCCGGAAAAGAAACAGATGCCGACGTTGCAGGATTTATACGAACTGCTCTGCAAACAGCCGGAGGCGGAGGCTTCCCGTCTGGCAACCTCCCTTGAAATCTACGTGTCCGGTTCCTTAAACGTATTCAACCATGAAACCAACGTGGACTTGAACCGCCGCCTTGTGTGCCTCGATTTAAAGAAGCTGGGGGCGGGACTGCGCACGATTGCCATGCTCATCATGCAGGATTTAGTGAACTCACAGGTTTCCCTGAACTTCATGAACGGGCTTTCCACATGGTGCTACTTTGACGAATTTCACGTACTGCTCCGGGACGCCCTGACGGCCAGCTACTGCGTTGCCATCTGGAAAATGCTGCGGAAGAAAGGCTGCGTCCCGTCAGCTTTGACCCAGAATGTGAAGGTGCGCCCAGATAGGGCGTTGTGCAAAGCAGTTTAAGGTACTGCCGCACACGGCA
>OLQF01000404.1_pt1 | contig 34328 bp, 43 predicted proteins | sample 1643171 | NCBI WGS metagenome assembly OLQF01 (sample SAMEA3136702, study PRJEB25190) | human gut metagenome | reverse complement strand
GAAATCGCCCCAGGGGGTTGGCAGTTTGGCTTCTGCCACACGTTTAAGCTGCATGTGATTCTCCAGATTCTGTCAGCACCTGACTGTGCTTTCTGTTTCCCGCTATTTTGCCACAACGCCTGGACGTTCTCCTAATCGCGAACGGTTAGCCGTGTGGAAAGCGCACAAACGATCTACTTTCCGCTATGATGTTCATCTACAAGGAGAAGGAGAGAAAATGCTGTTGATAGCCCGACGAACTGCTCTCGCGGCGGCGCTGCTGCTGGTTATGCCCCTCACGGTCTGGCTTTCCGGGTGGCTGTGGCAGCCTGGACTGCCGGTTGCCATGTTGAAAAGCCTGTGGTGGGTGACGGAAACGGTGACCCAGCCGTGGGGAATTATCACTCATGTCGTGCTTTGCGGCTGGTTCCTCTGGTGTCTGCGCTTTCGGCTGCGCGCGGCGTTGATCCTGTTCCTTATCCTTGCCGCCGCTATCCTGGCGGGACAGGGGGCGAAATCCTGGGTCAAGGCGCGGGTCCAGGAGCCGAGACCGTTCGTCATCTGGCTGGAAAACACAAGGCAGGTGCCGGTGACGCAATTCTACGCGTTAAAGCGTAAAGAACGCGCTAAACTGGTGCATGAACAGCTGGCGCAGGCGCAGGACATTCCGTCATTTTTACGCAAACACTGGCAGAAGGAGACGGGGTTTGCTTTCCCGTCAGGTCACACCATGTTTGCCGCCAGCTGGGCGTTACTCGCTGCGGGGCTGCTGTGGCCGCGTCGCCGCTGGGGCACAATCGCGGTGCTGCTGGTGTGGGCGACGGCGGTGATGGGCAGTCGCCTGGCGCTGGGCATGCACTGGCCGCTGGATCTCATCGTCGCCACGCTGATCTCCTGGCTGCTGGTCACGGTGGCCTGCTGGCTGACGCAGCGCCTTTGTGGGCCGCTCTCGCCGCCCGGAGAAGAGGCGCAGGATATTAAAAAACGGATGCCTGAAGCGGAATAATGTTGATTTTAGCGGCATCCGACCGCATATCCTGAAGAGTTGCCATGCTTTTTCATTCCACCGCTGCGGCGAAAATGATACTTTATAGGGCTGAAAGCGGGCTTTTTTCGCGCAACCCACATAACGGGAAGTCATGTGAAATATTTACTCATTTTCTTACTGGTGTTAGCAATCTTCGTCATTTCAGTGACGCTGGGGGCGCAGAATGACCAACAGGTCACTTTCAACTATTTACTCGCTCAGGGTGAATTCCGCATATCGACGCTGCTGGCGGTGCTGTTTGCCGCGGGCTTTGCCATTGGCTGGCTGATCTGCGGCCTGTTCTGGCTGCGGGTGCGTGTCTCACTGGCGCGCGCGGAGCGGAAAATTAAGCGTCTTGAGCATCAGATTGCCCCCGTCAGCCCGGCGGCTGTCGACGCAGGCGTGCCTGCGGTGAAGGAATAACCTCTTATGCTGGAGTTGTTGTTTCTGCTTTTACCCGTTGCCGCCGCTTACGGCTGGTACATGGGGCGCAGAAGTGCACAACAGTCCAAACAGGACGATGCGAGCCGCCTGTCGCGAGATTACGTGGCGGGGGTTAACTTCCTGCTCAGCAACCAGCAGGATAAAGCCGTCGACCTGTTCCTTGATATGCTGAAAGAGGATACCGGTACCGTTGAGGCGCACCTGACGCTCGGTAATTTGTTCCGTTCGCGCGGCGAAGTCGACCGCGCGATCCGAATTCACCAGAGCCTGATGGAAAGCGCGTCGTTAACCTACGATCAGCGCCTGTTAGCGGTGCAGCAGCTGGGACGGGATTATATGGCCGCCGGACTGTATGACCGCGCGGAAGACATGTTCAAACAGCTGGTGGATGAGACCGATTTCCGCCTCGGCGCGCTGCAGCAACTGCTGCAGATTTACCAGGCGACCAGCGACTGGCAGTCGGCTATTGAAGTGGCTGAACGGCTGGTGAAGCTAGGGAAAGAGAAACATCGTGGCGAAATCGCCAACTTCTGGTGCGAACTGGCCCTGCAGCAGATGGCAGCCAACGATCTGGATAAAGCGATGGCGTTGTTGAGAAAAGGCGCCGCCGCGGACCGCAACAGCGCCCGGGTATCGATCATGATGGGCCGGGTGTGGATGGAAAAGGGCGACTACGCCAAAGCGGTGGAGAGCCTCGAGCGGGTTATCGATCAGGATAAAGAGCTGGTGGGTGAAACGCTGGAGATGCTGCAGACCTGCTACCAGCAGCTCGGCAAAACCGATGAATGGGAAGTTTTTCTGCGCCGCTGCGTGGAGGAGAACGCCGGGGCGACCGCCGAACTGATGCTGGCGCAGATCCTTGAGCAACGGGAAGGCGTCGAAGCGGCGCAAAACTACGTCACCCGGCAGCTGGAACGCCACCCGACCATGCGCGTCTTCCATAAGCTGATGGACTACCATCTCAACGAAGCGGAAGAAGGGCGGGCGAAAGAAAGCCTTGGGGTGCTGCGAAACATGGTTGGTGAGCAGGTGCGCAGCAAACCACGCTATCGCTGCCAGAAATGCGGATTTACCGCTCATACACTCTACTGGCATTGTCCGTCCTGCCGCTCGTGGGCGACCATTAAACCCATTCGCGGTCTCGACGGCCAGTAAAGCCAAAAAAAAGCCCTTCGTTAGTTACAACATACTTATCGCTTCACTCCTCTCCAGGCGCGGCCCCGGCAGCGCCATCGTCCGGTCAGGGCAGGTACGGCAGTCTGTTATTTTGTTCGCTTCACAGGTAGAATGCTGCCCGTTTACCTTTTTTGCGCCACCCCGGCGCCCATCAACACTAAGGTCTGGTCATGACGTCTACAGCTATCCCATCTTCCCGCGCTGTCACATCCTCTCCCGTTGTGGTTGCGCTCGACTATGATAATCGCGATAAAGCGCTGGCATTTGTCGACCGCATCGACCCGCGCGACTGCCGCCTGAAGGTGGGCAAAGAGATGTTCACCCTGCTGGGCCCGCAGTTTGTCCGCGATCTGCATCAGCGTGGGTTTGAGGTGTTCCTGGACCTTAAGTTTCACGATATTCCCAACACCACCGCCCGCGCGGTGGCCGCAGCGGCTGAGCTGGGCGTATGGATGGTGAATGTCCATGCTTCCGGCGGCGCGCGAATGATGACCGCCGCGCGCGAAGCGCTGCTGCCGTTTGGCAAAGATGCGCCGCTGCTGATCGCTGTCACGGTGCTCACCAGCATGGAGTCCAGCGATCTACAGGATCTGGGCATTACCTTATCTCCGGCTGACTACGCGGCGAAGCTGGCGGCGCTGACCCAACGCTGCGGCCTTGATGGGGTGGTGTGTTCAGCCCAGGAGGCGGTGCGCTTTAAGCATGAGCTGGGGCAGGCGTTTAAGCTGGTGACCCCGGGGATTCGTCCGCAGGGCAGCGACGCTGGCGATCAGCGGCGAATTATGACTCCTGAGCAGGCTCAGGAAGCTGGGGTAGACTATATGGTGATTGGTCGCCCGGTTACTCAGTCGGCGGATCCAGCCGCGACGCTGCGGGCGATCAACGATTCTCTGCGCAAGGGGGCATAATGAGCGATTCCAACAGCCGTCTGGTCTACTCCACCGAAACCGGGCGTATCGACGAGGCGAAACCGGCGCCGGTGCGCCCGAAAGGCGACGGCATTGTGCGGATCCAGCGCCAGACCAGCGGCCGCAAGGGCAAAGGCGTCTGTCTGATTAGCGGGATTGATGCCGATGATGCTGCGCTAACCGCTCTGGCGGCAGAGTTGAAAAAGAAGTGCGGCTGCGGCGGCGCGGTGAAAGACGGCGTGATCGAGATCCAGGGCGATAAGCGGGATTTACTCAAGTCGCTGCTTGAGGCGAAAGGGATGAAGGTCAAGTTAGCCGGTGGCTGATCGCTATTTTCCCTCTGCTCCAGTGGTCTGGTTGAAATAACAAGGCCGCGGTAAATGCCGCGGCCTTGAATGATTTAACGTGCGTAAGTCAATTCGTGTGAATTATTCTTTTATTTCGTCAGATAATTAAATTATTTTCCGACCTGGTGACCAATAATACCACCGACTGCTGCGCCACCCAGGGTACCGAGCGCGCTACCGTCAGTTAACACCGCACCACCGATAGCGCCGGCGCCAGCGCCGATAGCCGTGTTACGATCGCGTTTAGACATGTTAGAGCAAGCGCTCAGAGACATTGCTACAGTGACAGCCAGAACGACAGCAGCCATTTTTTTGCTCGTTGAAGTCATCATTTTTTTTCTCCTGAATAATCTATTCATGGATTACAGCGCTCCTCTAAGCATAGCCTGATAAAGCAGCTTTAGGGCAATTCCATGAAGTTAAGGTGCGCAGGTGTCACGAAAATCACGCAGGTGATAGTCACTTCCTGTTATATCGCTAATAATAATTTTACTTTTTTTAAAATTTATCGTCAGGTAAAAAGTCTTAATTAGCGGCTCGGAATACTCTCAGAGCGATAAAGCGCCCCTTCCGGCGCTTTGGCAGGAGATGGGGCGGCGGAGGATCAGATGTAGGGCACGATATCGACGGTCAGGCCGCTGCGGAGCAATTGTTCGCGACAGGCGTCCGGTAAGCGATCGTCGGTAATAACGCGATTAAAGCGGCCGGCGGGACCGAGCGGATAGGGATGTACCGCGCTGAATTTTGAACTGTCGCTAAGAATAATTGCCTCACAATGCTTCTCCAGCACGGCGTTCACCACGTCCGCACGCATCATATCGCGGCCGGTAAAGCCGGTTTCCGCCTGCCAACCGTCGATCCCGATGAAGGCTTTGCTGAAATGCACCTGCTGGATGAACTGACGGGTTAGCGGACCGACCATACTCTCACTGCGTTTCTGATAAATTCCGCCCAGCAGGATCACCTCTCCTGGGGTCTCTTTCAGCAGATGGGCGATATAGCTGCTGACGGTAATGATGGTGATATCGCCGCGCTCGGCCAGCGTACGCGCCAGCAGGGCATTGCTGCTGCCGTTTTCGATAAATACCGTTTCACCGGTATTCACTAGCGCCGCAGCCCGGCTGGCCAGCTCACGCTTAATGGCGAAATGGGTCATCATGCGGGTTTCGACATCTTCGCTGTCCAGCGGTACGGCATAGCCATGAGTACGGCGCAAATAGCTCTGCTTTTCCAGCAAATTCAAATCCTGACGAATAGTAACCTCAGAGACACCGGTCATCTTCGCCAGATCGGCGACACTCATGCGGCCTTTATCGATGACCACTTGCAAAATACTTTGTTGTCGGGCGTTCATAGCAACATCACTGTTAGGGGGCTATATGGCGAGCAACCGGTCCATATGGCCGGCTGCGGCATGGCTGATATTCAGATTTCCCAGGGCGCCTTGGGTTGGTTTTGTTGTTCAGCATCGTCCGCCGCCAGCGCCAGCAGCTCCGCTTTGAGGATCTCCAGATTATGGATCGCAGAATGGTAATCACCGGCAACCAGAATATCCAGCACGGTATCGATACGTTGAGCGAGCAGGTGGGCATTCACATCTGACATGGCATTATCCTGGTAACAAAAACGAATGAAATCAATGATGCTAAAAATGAATGAAAAAGAGAAGCGAAAAAAACGCACAACCTTAATCGGTGCGACGGAAATGGCTGGATAGAGAGGAAAGAAGCAGCGGTTCCCGCAGGAACCGCTGTGAAGGGGCGTCAGACCGCCGGACGCGCAATAATGCTGCGGGTTTCCATGCGAACTTCAGCGATAGTGACATCGATAACGTCAGTCACTTTATAGACTACTTCATCTTTGATCTGCACGGTACCGTTCTCCTGGCTGCACACCAGTTCGTCGCGCACGGCGTGGAGGAACGGGGCCGGAATAAAGGCGACCGCGCCATTGTCCACCAGACGCACGCGCATCCCGCCGCGGCTGACGTCGATGATCTCCGCCGCGAAGCGGGTATCGGTCCCGGCTTTATCGTTGAGGAAACGGGCGTACAGCCAGTCGGCGACGTCGCGCTCGGCCATCCGGTTGAGACGACGGCGCTCCGCCATCTGCACGGTGGCTTCATCCTGGGGACGCGCAATGGTCTCGCCTTTAATGATGGCTTTCAGCAGACGGTGGTTGATCATGTCGCCATACTTACGGATCGGCGAGGTCCAGGTGGCATAGGCTTCAAGCCCAAGACCAAAGTGTGGGCCCGGCTCGGTGCTGATTTCCGCAAACGACTGGAAGCGGCGAATGCGGCTGTCGAGGAAACCGGTCGGCTGAGCGTCCAGTTCCCGGCGCAGCTTGCAGAACCCTTCCAGGGTGAGCACTTCCGTCGGGTCGACGTGCACATCATGGGTTTTCAGCAGGGCGGCCAACTGCTCGGTGTTCGCCGGATCGAAACCGGTATGAACGTTATAAACGCCGAAGCCGAGCTTGTCGCGCAGAACGCGGGCGGCACAGATGTTGGCGGCGATCATCGACTCTTCGACAATGCGGTTGGCAATGCGACGCGGTTCCGCGACGATATCCAGCACTTCGCCTTTTTCGCCGAGAACGAAACGGTAGTCCGGACGGTCTTTGAACACCAGCGCATGGGTCTGACGCCATTCGCTACGACGCTGGCACACGTCCTTCAGCAGCGTAATTTGCTGCGCGATCGCCTCGCTGTCCGGCTGCCAGCTGCCGCGGCCTTCCAGCCAGTCAGAGACGTCGTCATAGGCCAGCTTGGCTTTCGATTCGATGGTGGCGGCAAAGAACTCGATATTGTCTTCGATGGTGCCATCGGCCGCCAGGGTCATCCGGCAGGCCAGCACCGGGCGCACTTCGTTAGCGCGCAGGGAGCAGAGGTCGTCCGACAGCTCGCGCGGCAGCATTGGAATGTTGAAGCCCGGCAGATAGTTGGTAAAGGCGCGCACTTTTGCGGCGTTATCCAGCTTGCTGCCTTCGGCAATCCAGGCGGTCGGGTCGGCAATGGCGACCGTCAGCAGCAGTTTGCCATCAGCAGTGGACTCGGCATACAACGCATCGTCCATATCTTCGGTGCTGGCGCTGTCAATGGTGACGAAGTCGAGGGCGGTTAGGTCGCGGCGCGTCAGCCCCTCGTCGAGCATCTCGGTGGCGACGCCGTCCGGTGCCTCTTTCTCAAGATTATGGCGCGCCAGGGTTACCCACCATGGGACGAAGTGGTCGTCGCTAAAAGTGATGAACTGGGTCAACTCCGCGTAAAACCCGCGGTCGCCTTTTAATGGATGACGGCGCATCTCGGCGACGGCCCAGTCACCCTGTTTAAAATCGTGCTCAACGCCGCGGGCGGCGCGGCAGGGAATGGCGTCTTTCAGCAGCGGATGGTCAGGAACGATAGCGAGGCGATCGTCTTTCTTCTGGACTTTACCGACAAAACGAGTCAGGAAGGGCTCAACCAGCGATTCCGGCTCGGCGCTTTCGCGTTCTTTTTCAGAATGGATCACCGCGACGATACGGTCGCCATGCATCACTTTTTTCATCTGCGGCGGCGGAATGAAGTAGCTCTTCTGAGCGTCCACTTCGAGGAAGCCAAAGCCCTTTTCCGTGCCCTTAACGACCCCTTCCGCGCGCGGCGTCTGGGAATGCAGTTGCTGTTTAAGCTGCGCTAGCAGCGGGTTATCCTGAAACATAATTAGGTATTTTCGTGGCTAAAAGAGCGGCTGACATTTTTACGCGAATATGCCTGCCGCAGCAAGCGCTGTTTCAGCAATTTACGTCTGCTGACGCACATTGCCGAGGGCGATTTTCAGACGATTCATCCATCCGCACAGCCCGCTCCAGATCAACAGATCGATTGCATGTTGCTCAGAGAGTCGATATTCCGCGAGGGGCGTTAACTGGGCGGCGCTAAACCGGTCAGGCGAGCGTGTTAACAGCTGCACCGCGGTCACGAGAGACCGGGCCTGAGGATGCTGCTGGAGCCAGTGATGGAGGGCCTGGTCGCCCTCCCGCAGATGGCTGGCGAACTCCTCTTCACCCTGCCAGTGGGGGAGCCAGGCGTCAAAGCAGGTGGGGCTGCCATTGGTGCGCGCCGTGAGTAAGGCGACCTGCGGGCCAAAGGTATCATCCGTGCTGAGCTGGCGGATCAAGGTCTCCAGAGGCGCGAATAACTGTGGGTCGCAGGCCAGCAGCGGCGCCAGCTCGCCCAGACCGGGCAGCGACTGCCAGCCGGCGATGCGCCGCTGACGCTCATCATCGGCATACTGCAGGTCGGGATCCGCAATGTCTGCCTGCCATGCTCCCGGCGGCGGGGCGAACAGTTCCGCGGGTGCCTCCTCTTGCTGGGGCATACCGGGGATCCAGCGCACCGGAAAGCCCTGGGCCGCCTGCAGGACGGCAATCGCCCGCGCCTGGAAGCCGACGAATCCGATAATCTGGTTGAACAGAATAATGTCCCGACTGGTTAAGCCCACTTCGTCCAGCTGGCTACGGGAGAGAGCGTTAATAACCGAGGGCGAACCGGCAAGCTGACGAGCATATTGCGTGATTTGCGCCAGACGACGGTTGCTCTCGCGCGAGGAATCGGGGCCTGGCAGGGGAGCAAGGCGGGCGGCGTAGTGGTTACACAGCCGCTGGACGCCGTAGACCTGGGCGACGGTGAGCGCGGTGCTGAGTCGATCGTAAGCGGTAAAGGTCTGCAGGCGACTCACCGCCACCTGGTCGGGAAACAGCAGTTCGGCCAGCTGGCGTGCGGGGTGTAGCCAGTCAGCGTGGGCACGTAGCCAGGCGGCCGGCAGCGTCAGGTCCAGCAAAAAGCGGTCTTCAACATGGGCGGCTTCAGGGACGAGCGGCAGGACATCCACCGGGCAGATTGTTGACTGGGTTTCGTGATACCAGTGATTTTTGCCATTCACGCGGCGTGGCTCCATGGGCTTTCCTTGTTCGGTATGTGGCGAACCGCCGTTCCGCGGATCGTTTATGCAGAACTATCCTGGCGTAACCCGGAAGCAGGAGAAAATATTGATACGTGCTAACAAATAGCCGATTGGAATAACAGGTGGGGCGTAAGGCGTGGGGATGGAAGAACCCTCCTCACCGGAGCGAGGAGGGGAAGGAACTTATTTCAGTTCCAGCTCGTTCATGGCGGCGATATTGAACCCGCCGTCAACGTGAACGACTTCACCGGAGATCCCCGCAGACAGGTTGGAGCACAGGAAGGCTGCGCTGTTACCCACATCTTCAATGGTGACGGTGCGACGGATCGGGGTGACCGCTTCGCAGTGCGCCAGCATTTTACGGAAATCTTTAATACCGGACGCGGCCAGCGTACGGATAGGACCGGCAGAGATGGCATTGACGCGAACGCCTTCCGGACCCATGGCGTTAGCCATATAGCGGACGTTAGCTTCCAGAGAGGCTTTGGCCAGACCCATCACGTTATAGTTCGGGATCGCGCGCTCTGCGCCCAGGTAGGAGAGCGTCAGCAGAGCCGAACCCGGGTTCAGCATGCCGCGGCAGGCTTTGGCCATTGCTACGAAGCTGTAAGCGCTGATGTCGTGCGCGATTTTAAAGCCGTCGCGAGTGACAACGTCAACGTAGTCGCCGTCTAACTGGTCAGCCGGGGCAAAACCGATTGAGTGGACGAAACCATCGAATTTTGGCCAGACTTTTTCCAGCTCGGTGAACAGCGCGGTGATGCTCTCATCTTCAGCAACGTCGCACGGCAGCACAATGTCAGAACCCAGCGCGGCAGCAAACTCTTCTACGCGACCTTTCAGTTTCTCATTCTGATAGGTGAATGCCAGTTCCGCGCCTTCGCGGTGCATTGCCTGCGCGATGCCGTAGGCGATGGACAGTTTGCTGGCGACGCCAGTGATCAAAATGCGCTTACCGGAAAGAAAACCCATAGCTTTAATCCTTATCGTTATTGCTTATTTTTACTTTAACAATCATAACGTTAACATTGTTATTTCAAAATAACTCAAATTTAGCCGGGAATTATATCCCACTGACGACCCCTTGTGTCACGATATTTTTCAGCCGGTCCGCGCCGCGCGGGGCAAAAGTACATCGCGATAGCTGCAGTATATCATCTCTCCTGACGATTATTTGAGCGCGATCTCCGCCAGCAGCAGGCGTCCATTGCTGCCCACGGGACGCAGATTCCGCGGGGATCCACCGCGCCAGCAGAGGCCGCTGCCGGCCGCGCAGCGTCGCCCGGCCAGATCCCACTCGCCTTGTAGAACATAAGCGACCCCCTCGCTGGCAGGGCATTGCAGGTCGCTAACGACCTGAACTGTCGCCGACGCGCGCCCGCGCTGAGTCATGATATTGAAGTCCAGCCCTGGCGCAACGATCCCGACGCTGGACAGCGCCCATTCGCCGGGGAAAGCCCACGGCTGCCAGAGCGCCAGCGGTTGGTCGATATTCTCGCCACACAGCCGTAGCGGCTGCCCCGCCAGCAGAGTAATGACCCGGTCGACGCCAGGAAAGGGGGAGAAAGGGCCATCCGCCTGCAGGGTGGCAATACTCGCTCGCCAGAGAAAAGGGGCATCTGGAGCGGGTACGCAGATGATTTCGCGCGTCTCTCCGCCGCCGTTTTTCCACGGCGTGACGGGGAGCGTCGAAAGTTGAAAAGGGACCATCATGGGCAGCATACCTTAGTTAATCGCTTCCGGCGTCAACAATAAGCACCGCCTTGAGCTAGTTTAGTAACTTTCTGCAATACAAATATTTTACATATTCGTCACAAAATGAGAGTGCATGCAAGGCGGTGAGTTGTCAATGCTTGTATATACAAGAACGATTGAGTGAGGTGATATTAATAACTTGAGTGAGGAACCTATGTCTTCGTTTTCGTCTACAGACGGGCAGTCAAAGAGCAATTATGCTGGAATGAGTGAAAGGCGGTCGATTGATTACATCCCGGAAAGCGAACGGCATGGACACCCTTTTAGCCAGTTCACCCTTTGGTTTGGCGGCAATCTGCAAATTACGGCGATTGTCACTGGCGCTTTAGCCGTTGTGCTGGGCGGCGATGTAGTGTGGTCGCTGGTCGGGCTTCTGGTCGGTCAGATGCTGGGGGCGGCGGTGATGTCTCTGCATGCGCTGCAGGGACCGCGACTGGGACTTCCGCAAATGATCCTTAGCCGCGCCCAGTTTGGGGTTTTTGGCGCGGTGGTGCCGCTGGTGCTGGTTTGCGTCATGTATATCGGTTTTTCTGCCAGCGGCACCGTATTGGCCGGGCAGGCAATGGCCAAACTACTGAATATCAGCCACGTAGCCGGGATGCTGATATTCAGTGCGATTATTATCGTTATCGCCGTCCTCGGTTATAAGGTGATCCACAAGCTGGGCAAACTGGCGAGTATCGTCGGAATTCTCGCCTTCGTTTATATGTTCATCACGCTGCTACTTTCGGCCGATCTCAGTGCGCTCGCGCACAATAACCATTTTTCGCTGCCGACGTTTTTATTAGCCGTATCGCTCTCCTCATCGTGGCAGATCGCTTTTTGCCCCTATGTATCCGACTATTCGCGCTACCTGCCACGCGATGTTTCCGCCACGAAAACGTGGTGCTCAGTGTTTTTCGGCACCGTATTGGGCACCCAAACGTCGATGACGCTCGGGGTTCTGACAGCGGCCATTGCCGGCAGCGCGTTCCCTGGTCACGAGGTGAGCTATCTGGTGGGATTAGGTAAGAGTCAGGCGATGGCCATGGTTATCTATTTCGCCATCTGTTTTGGTAAAATTACCTTCACTACCCTCAATGCGTACGGCAGCTTTATGTCGCTGACCACCATTGTTTCCGCCTTCCGCCGGCAAACCGTGCTGTCGCAAAAGTGTCGCATTGCATTCGTGGTGCTGATGGTGACGGCTTCCTGCATTATCGCGTTGCTTAGCGAACCCGCTTTCTTAAAGCATTTCACGCATTTTCTTCTGTTTCTGCTGGCGTTCTTCGTGCCGTGGAGCGCCATCTGTCTGACGGATTATTATCTTATCTCGAAGGGCGCCATCGATATTCCGGCGCTAAGCGACCCGCAGCAACGCTACGGGTTCTGGAACCTGTACGCGATCACCCTGTATATCGTCGGTGTGCTTATCCAGTTGCCGTTCATTGAGAACCCGTTGTTCCATGGTTCGCTCACGTGGATCTTCGCCGGTAACGATGTCTCATGGATAATAGGCTGGTTTGGCACCGGGGTTCTTTACTACGCGCTGCGCCGCTTTGACCGCCGGTCGCTGCCGGCGCAGAGTCTTTTCCCTTCCACCTGAATGACAAGGGCGGCGTGAGTGCCGCCCCTGCCGTTGCCTGCCAGCTATTTCCCGTCTTTGCGCCAGGCGTCGGCGGTGAGGGCTTCCCCGAAGTGGCCGGCGATCAGGCGCCGGGTCAGGTCGTGCAGCGGCGAGGCCAGCACATCGGCAGTGCTGCCGCGCTCGACCACTTCGCCGTTATGCATCACCAGCACCTGATCGCTGATGTGTTTCATCATTCCCAGGTGCTGAGTGACATAGATATAGGAGATGCCCTGTTTCTCCTGCAGCTCCAGCATCAGGTTGATAAGCTGGGAGCGCATCGACATATCCAGCGAGGCCAGCGCCTCATCGCAGACGATAACCTTCGGGCGCAGGATCAGCGCCCTGGCGAGGCCGAGACGCTGCTTCTGACCGGGCGCCAGCATATGGGGGTAGTAGCTGACGTGGTCCGGCAGCAGACCGACCATGCGCAGGGTGTCGATTATCTGCTTCTGCCGCGCCTCGGCGTCGAGATCGGTATTCAGTCGCAGCGGAAAATCGAGGATCTGCGAGATGCGCTGACGCGGGTTCAGCGAGGTCGACGGATCCTGAAAGATCATGCGAATCTTCTGGCTGCGGTAGGAGTAATCCCCAAAAGTCAGCGGATGATCGTCAATCAGCAGTTCGCCGCTGGTGGGTTCCACCATGCCCGCCAGCATCTTCGCGAGGGTCGATTTCCCGGAGCCGTTCTCGCCGATAATCGCCAGCGTCTGCCGTTCGCGCAGGGTAAAACTCAGCGGTTTAACCGCCTCAACCGTCTGACGGTGAAACCAGCCGGTGCGGTAGCGAAAGGTCTTACTGAGTTGGCGAACTTCCAGCAATGTTTCGACCATTTCACTCTTTCTCCATGTTCAACGGGAAATGACAGGCGTACAGATGGTTGCGCGCCCCGGTAAGACGCGGCGTTTCGATACACTCGCGCTGGGCGTACGGGCAGCGCGGCCCCAGCCGACAGCCGATAGGCAACTGCTCCAGCAGCGGGATCGCTCCAGGCAGGGTGTTGAGGCGACTTTTATGCGGCATGGCGCTACCGAAATCCGGGATCGCGCGGATTAACGCCTGGGTGTAGGGGTGATGTGGGAGGGTGATCAGCTCTTCGCTGGGCCCGCTCTCCACCGTCTGCCCGCAGTACATGACGTTGATTTTATCCGCCCATTTGCTGAGCATTTGCAGGTCATGGCTGATCAGCAAGATGGTGGTGTTGTTGTTCTGGTTGAGCCGCGTCAGCAGGCGAATAATCTGCGCCTGGGTGGTCGGCTCCATGGCGTTGGTCGGCTCGTCGGCAATCAGCAGACGCGGCTGGTTGGCCAGGGCGATGGCGATCATCACCTTCTGGCACTCGCCCTCGGTCAGCTGATAGGGGAAGCTGCGCATGGCATCTTTGTGATCTTTAATGCCGACGCGGTGCAACAGCTCGATGGCCCGGCGCTTGCGCCAGCCCAGCCGTTGCCACCAGCGGCCCTTGTAGGTCCAGCCGGGGATACTCTGAATCAGCTGCTGGCCGATGCGCTCAGAGGGATCGAGGCACGACTGGGGCTCCTGAAAAATCATCGACACGTTATGGCCGATCAGCTTCCGGCGCTCGCGGTTCGACAGTCGCAGCAGGTCGATGTCATCGAAGCGCATGCGGTCGGCCGTGACCCGCCAGTTGTCTTTGGTCACGCCGCAGATAGCTTTGGCAATAAGGCTTTTCCCGGAGCCGGATTCCCCCACCAGGCCGCGGATTTCGCCTTCGGTCAGCGTCAGGCTGACGCGATCGACGGCTTTAACCCAGCCTTCGCTGGTTTTAAATTCAATGGTTAAGTGACGAATATCGAGTAACGGCATTATTCTACCCCGGCAATGATCGCCCGGCGAATACCGTCGCCCAGCAGGTTGACCAGCAGTACGCTGAGCATAATCGCCGCCCCGGGGAGCATCACGGTCCACGGCGCCACATAGATAAGCTCCAGCGCATCGCCCAGCATGGCTCCCCATTCCGGCGAAGGCAGCTGGGCGCCGAGATCAAGAAAGCCCAGCGCGGCAATATCCAGAATGGCCATCGACAGGGCGCGAGTGATCTCGGTCACCAGGCCGGAGGCGATATTGGGTAGGATGGCGAACAGCAGAATATTCAGCGTCGAGGCGCCGTCGAGGCGGGCGGCGATGATGTACTCTTTCTCCAGCTCATCGTGGACCATGCTGTAGACGGAGCGCACCATGCGCGGCAGCAGCGCCAGCCAGACGGCGAACATCGCATGGCTGAGATGCGGCCCGGCAAAGGCGACGACGATAATCGCCAGCAGCAGCGAGGGGATGGAGAGCAGGGTGTCGAGGATATGGTTCATCACCGCCGAGCGCAGGCCGTGGGTCGATCCGGCAATCACGCCCAGCACCAGACCAAACAGCGTGGCGCCGAGGGTGACGACAAAAGCGCCGCCGACGGTGGGCGCCGCGCCGCTCAGCAGCCGGCTCAGCACATCGCGGCCGAGGTCATCGGTTCCCAGAAAGAAGGAGACTTCGCCATAGCGCGACCACGACGGCGGCAACAGCTGGTAGCCGAGGAATTGCTGGTCGATGCCGTAGGGGGCGAACCAGCCGCCGAAGACGCAGAGCACCAGCAGGCCCGCGCAGCCGTACAGACCGATCATCGCCGTGGTGTCGCCATAGAACTTACGCCATACGGTGCGCAGCGCGCCGGGCGGACGCTTTTCCAGATAAACGCTATCGTAGGGCATATGAATCCGTTTTAAGTTTGTTAGTCATGCTTTAAGTCTTTTCAAAAATCCCGCTAATACCAATACCTTGCTAGCATAGAGTGCTTTAATTTTGTGTGTTCTGCATTGATTTGAAGGTTATCAATTTAAGTAAAATGTGTACACTGATGTGTATATCGTCTTCCGGAGTGTACACATTGCTTACCGACACAAAATTAAGAAAAGCTCTTGGCAAAAAGAGAGACCAGATCGAGGTCATATCGGACGCTCATGGTCTGAATGTCCGGTTGTCTACTTCCGGCAGTATAACATTCTTTTACCGCTACAGATGGAACGGGAAAGCCGCTCAGCTAACGATTGGCGATTATCCAACCACCTCCTTATCTCAAGCTCGCGAACGTAGACAGCAGTTCAGGGCCTGGTTGACAGAAGGACTCGATCCGAGACGGCAAACAGTTCTGGAGAAACAGAAAAAAGTCGAAGCACTCACCGTTAAAGAGGCTTTCGATTACTGGGAAAAGTATTACTGCATCCCTGAAGGTCTTGTGAAAATCAAGGTTAACCGGCGGGACTTCAATAACCATATAGCGCCTGTGCTGGGGAACATGATTGTTGATCAGACCACTAAAGCACACTGGCTTAACCTTTTTGATGGCATGGGGCGAAGAGTTGTCACTGGTCAGATGCTGGGGCTGATGCAGCGTACGTTCCGTTTCTGCTCCAATCGAGGGGTAATTAATGTGAACCCGATTGAGAGCCTTAGGCGCTCTGACGTAGGTCTCACAGCATCCGTAAAAGATCGCAGGTTGAGTGATGAGGAAATCAAAACAGTTTGGAACATCCTTCCTGAAATGAAGTACCGACAACAGCTGATAATGAAGTTTCTCATCATGACTGGCTGCCGGAGTACAGAGATCAGAACAGCAAGATGGGAGTGGTTTGATTTCCATGAGCAAACGTGGACCATTCCGGCAAGCGATTATAAAACCGGGAAATCGGTCAGAAGGGCACTTCCCGAGGCAGTAGTAAGAATGATGTTAGCAGAGAAGGAAACGTCAGTTTCAAAACACGTTGTGACACTGTCACGTTACAGGGAGCCAGAAGATGACAGACCGCCACTACAACCAAACGTCGCTCTGTTTTCTGCTCAGATTATAGCTAAAACAGGCATGAAGCCCTGGTCTCTCCATGACCTCAGACGAACAGTGGCGACACGCCTTTCTGAATTAGGTGCGCCGCCACATGTTGTGGAAAAACTGCTTGGCCATCATATGGCAGGTGTCATGGCACGTTATAACCTGCATGATTATCTGGATGATCAGCGTCACTGGCTTGCTGTTTGGCAGGATCACCTTGAGAAGCTGGTTGGTCAGCCTCTGGTTTGATCCCCACGTTATCTTCCCAGGCCAGCAGGTCTGAAAGTCTCCACCTTTTAGGGCTGCCATTTATTTTAGGCTGCGGGAATGGCTGAGCAAAGTAAGAGGGCATCCGGGATGGGGTGCTCCAGAAATAGAGTGTGCTGCGCGATATTTTGTATCTGGACAGAACGTCATCGGTTATCAAAATTTCATCTGATTTATGAGATGTATTAGTCATAAAAACCCCTTAGTTACATTGTCCAGGCAGATGGTGTAGCCGGCGCGCGCAGCTCATGGCTGTGGCCACATAGCTACTTTTTCTGTTAACAACTTCTACAGTGATCTTTGAGCCTTGAACCACCACCGTATAAGTTCTTTTCGTTTTCTGTCGCCCGTAGGCTCCATAAAGCTCAACGTGTTTTGCCAGTGCCGCATCGCACGCCTGGCGGCCCAGCGGTGATTGCTTGCTTCGGTTAATCAGTCGCATATTCATCTCACACAAAAACATCAACTGGATCGCCAGCTGCGCGCGCGTTGTCGTTCGCTTCCCGGCGGAGGCCGAGAACATAGCCAACGGGATCCCAACTGGACAGAATTGCATTGAGCTCTTTATGGCTGTGCCAGGTAGTCAGGCGCTTTTTAAGCTCGGTGGCGCAGGCGCGCACGTTAGCCCGGGTGGGGCCGGCCATCTTCATGCACAAGCACAAAGTCAGAAGCAGATCCGAATATTCGTCGGCGGCTGCGCGCAATGCTGCCGGGTCGATGCTGGCTTCCAGTTCGGGAAGGCGGTGTTTCAGGCTCATTTGGCACCTCCCTTACGACGAAGAGCCATTCTCAATCTGTTTTTCTCCAGTCTGGCTTTGCGTTGTGCGGGCGTTTCACGTTCGCGAGCGCGCGCATTAGATTCACGATTACGGCGGCGCCTGGCGTTGAGTGATTCGTCTTCGCTTCGTAAATGCATCCGAGGTTCCCCGTCCTTTGGCTCGGGCCACTGGCGCGCCTTATTTACCGCGAGCTTATCGATCATCGCCTGGGTAATCTGCTCGTCAGTGATACCGGCACGGCGTTGCGCATCCCACAACAGGAATTGCATATCAGCCCACTCGATCAGATCATGCGGCTTAGCGATGGTTTCCAGCACTTCTCTTTGTAGGTGCTTCAGTGGGCCGATCGGGCCCACATTCCCGAAGGTGGACTGTGACCACTCGGCGTGCTCGCGGCGTACCTGGTTGCGAGCAAATGAGAACTCCCCCATCAGCGCAGCCAATGCGATTTCAGTAATACGCAAATACATGGCTGCGCGGGACGGATTGCTGAATTCACCCTCTTTTAAAAACTTCGACATTTCCGCCACGTCAGCAAGGCACACGGCGATTAATTGCTCATTAGTGAAGGTGGCGATATCAGTCATTCCAGGCCTCCAGCTCGTTCTGAATTTCTTCATCAATAGCTTCGTTGCAGGCAAACGTATCAAGAATGAGCTTTGCGTCTTTGCGATAGTGCTCCCGACGTTCGTCGTACCAGGCTGAGAAATCCGACGACCAACCCTTGATACCAAAATCAGCTCGGGCGTTATCTTCAGCCATTCGTTCAACCATGCAGTAAGCGGTGGTGAGTGCAGCTTCGCGGATATACCCGCGCAGATCGCGTTTACGCCAGTAGGGGTTAACTTTTGAATCGCAGAAAGGTTTGAATTCCACTTCCCAGCGACGTATGCATCGTGCATTCAGTGATTTGCTCATATCGTTACCGGGAGGGCGAACCCTCCCGCCTCCCTTAGCCCACGTATTCTGGTTTCATGTCGTCCAGGGTGATGCGGAACTGGTCATACAGTTCATCACCGAGGTGGCGGCGCGATGAGGTCAGGGTGCTTTCTGCCTTCGCGAATAACGCTTCGGCTTCCGGATCCCCCGGGTTAGGGAGTGAATTTATGGCGGCCTCAACTTTGTTCTTCGCATCAACAAGGTAGTAGCGTTTCACCGCCTTACTCTTCAGTTCGGTATACAAAGCAGTACCCAGCAGAGCTTTCTGTGATTCGATGTCTACACGAATGGCTTTGGCCTGGTCCACTGATTCAGCTGTATCAATCCGCTCTCGGAGTTCGTGAGCAACAGAGTCAACGTTAGATGCAGGCTCTTGCGTGCTGGTGGAATCGCCAACGGAGTGTGTTATCTCATTCAGCGTGACCTTTTCTGTCTGCGCCGGGTTGATAACCCTTTCTTCGCGTTCGTCAATTTCATCGGCGGTATAGACCCCGAGGATCACATCCGGGCAGTACAGTCGCGCCCAACGTTTAACGGCGAGATAGGCCAGTTGCTGACGGGGGTCGCTCGCCCACAGTGTAGAGTTGCGGACTTGTGCCTGCGAAAGCATCAGCACAAGCTCGCGAGGTTCTGATTCTCCTTTGAGCGTTGCCCAGGCGCGGACGCCCACGCCAGCTTCATCTTGCAAATCCCAGCCCGGCGCGATGTAGTCGTTACCTTTGCCGCTGGTTTTTTTAATGAAGCGGCCAACGATATTTTCCCATGCACCAAACCATTCAAAATGGATCCGGTCTTTGGTTGGAGCCATGGTGTTAATTACCGCATTCACCAGCTGTGCCTCATAGCCAAGCACACCTGAGTTACCCACGATGAAGGTTTTCTGTGCCACTGCAAACGGATCCATACCCCAACGCGCTGCCTGCATCACTACAGCCATGCACGCATCTGGTTTCCCGCGATAATGCTCAGGCACGAAGTTTCCACTATTGGCCATTACTTCCGAGAGCGTGCGCAGGCGGTTGAACAATTCACCGTTCGTCAGGATAGAAACGTTGTCGATCTTCTGGGTCTGGTTTTCAGTAGTTGCGACTAAATTGGACATTGTTATTCCCCCTTATGCCTGTACGCGCAGCGCTTCGAGACGGCGCATATCAAAATCGTTAAGTTCTTCGGTGTAGTCTTCGGTAATCGGCGCCGGCCATTCGCCAGTGTCGAAACCGTTCGCGATGGCACGCATTGCTTTGCGATATTCCAGCATGCCGAGTTCCAGCAGTTCTTCGGATGCCTCGATGATGGCGATCCAGTGGTAGTTCTCGTCTTTGTTGACGAATATCCAGAAGAACTGGTCAAGGGCTGCGGTTTCGCAGTACATAGCCGCACTCAGGTGATAATCGCGCTCGATGATTTCCCGGTGCAGTTTCCCGCGAAGGCCTTCCTGCTTGATGTTCCACATGCTGATGGTTTTCAGGTCAGCACCGATGCGCAGGCCGCCCATGTCTATTTCAAGGTCAGGGCGCACGCGAACTTCCAGCCCGGTTTCCTCATCAATACCGAAATAGCTCACCTCGACGGCGCGGCTCGGGTGCGTCAACAACTTGCCGGCGGTCGGGTGATTCAACAGTGCTTTCTGAATGGCCAGTGCCGTAGCCAGCTGCTGGCGGGTAACCAGCACTTTTCCTTCCGGGTTCTCGCGCCATGCATCCAGCAGTTCATCGGCAAACACGGCATCCGGTTTTACCGATTTCACGGCCTGAATCAGATCGGCCTTTGTGCCAGAGACTTTCAGGGGCTGCGCCTTCTGTGCTTCCTGAGCAACCATGTCAGGATTAATAAGCGCCAGCTGTTCCAGTAAGGCATCGCGGCCAACGCTGGTTTTCACCTGGGCGGGCAGGGTGGCGTTGTATTCTTTGATGCAGGCCTTCATTGCGGTGGCGGTTTGCTTCTGACCGTCTTCAATGCGCTGGAACTCAGCAGGTAAAGACATATAACCATGGCCGGTTTCTTCAACTGATGTACCCAAGGGAACCTGGGCGGGCAGGTTCGCGTTGTATTCCTCCAGGTATCTTTTGATGTCATCTGCGCTGAGTAAAACCGGAAGCCCGTTGTTGTATTCGTCGATAAATGCGCGGATCGTCGCCGTAGTGGTGAAGGCGCCTTCCGGGATTTCCGGCTCGATACTGAATTCTTTTTCCAGCTGATCAGGCTGCAGCGCCAGTGCATGCACCAGATTGCCCATATCCAGAACAGGAGAGCGCACCTTCTGGATGGTTTTGGATACGTGGCGCGCCTCGAAATACATCAGCGATACCCGGGCATCTTTAACCATCGTGGAGCTGATGCCGTTAGCGGCGTGGTAGACCTCATTTGGCACGCCTTCATATCGACCAGGCTCGAAATACTCCGGCCATGCTGGCGCTGCTTGTTCAGCCTTTTCCTCTTCATCGCTATGAGCACTCTCCGAAACCTGGCTTTTCAGCACTTCGGCGGTAAGATCCGGGCAGCGTTCAGCCAGTATTTTGCTCATGTTCACGGCAATTGTTTGCGCAGGAGGCTCATCAGTGCCTTCGCCTGCTGATACCGCATTATCATTTTCGTCTTCGACCGGCTGAGCCGTTTCCATCTGCACATCGCTGGTGGTTTCCCCGGAATTAGCTGGATGTATTTTTTCTTCTGCAGCGCGCTGGCGCGCCTGGTCCACGATAGAAAGTGCTGGTGCTGGTGCTGGCTGGCTATCCATCAGACCATCAATCGAAAAAACACCATTGCCCATGTTTGAAACTTCAGGCTGTTTGGGTTTGGTCAGGTCTTCGGTTATCCACTTCGGATCCGTGGGGTCACTGATGCCTTCGACATATTCGCCACGTTTGGCGGCCAGAACCTGATTAGCGTCAGGGCGTTTCTTTTGAGCTTCTTTCACCTGTTCGGTGCCAATTACCTGAAAGTCAATTGGGGGAGTTTCCAGGTCAGGCACACCTTCATCTCCATCGATAGCCTTTTTCACAGCGTCCAGAGTGACGGCGGCAGATGAAACATGACCAGCTTTTTCAAGCGTCTCAGCAGAAGGGGCGTCATGCTTATGCTCGGTAAGGTTCGCATTGATATAGGTCTGCAGACTTACCGGGAAATGATGAATGTCGCTGGTGGCGCCACGAATAAGGGCAAAAATGGCGGCGCGGGAATAATCCAGGATGCCTGCAACCTTGCGCAGCGCTGCAGACCATTCCTTGAATGGACTTTCTTTCTTCCGGACGATCTCTTTGGCCCGGCGGTGAATTGATGCCGGGAAATTGTAGATATCGAAATCCATTGGCATTGTGGCCAGAGCTATTTCTACATCGAGCGTATCAAGGGTATGGGTGTAGTCAGGGTTGCGATCGGTCTTATTAACGCCGCCAGCATTCGTACCTGCATCGGTTTTCAAAACCGAAGAAATGCAGTTACCGGCAGCCCATTCCCTGGTGAGAATGCCGCGGTCGATCGCGTTCGTGGCGAACCACAGCTTTGCAAACTGGATACGTTTGCCCAGCTCATGCCGTTTCCCTTCCGGGAAGACTTTTTTATTGGCGCTGGTGAATTTCCAGAGCGCCGGCATATCGTATTTTTTGATTTCAGGGACATTCTCGGCGGCCAGAATCAGATCCTGGACGGCTGCGTTATCAGTGTCCATTTCAAGAGCTGACAGCTCCTGCCGGTGAGGCATGCTGATATGATAAACGTGACGTTCTTCAGCCATGTACTGCGCCAGCAACTGAGCGCGAAAGGGGAGTTCTGCCACGTTAAAAAGCGCGCTCGAATCGTCCTGGTATTCATCGCTACCGAAAGTTTCCACGGGCTCAGCGGATACTTCGGCATCATTGATGTGATGCTCCGCAGGCGACTGACCTGGCTTCAGAGCCCAGGTGCGACCATCATCACCGAGCTGGTAGCGTTCGCACCATGAGTAATCGAGAACACCTTCCGCCGGCAGGTCATTGAATACCGGGAAATCGGTGCGAATTGGTTTTTGATAGTCTTTGCCGCGGCCTGTTTCGATCCCAGCGTCTTCCAGATCGACGTCCAGCTGCAGAAGGGCGCGAGCTTCTGATTTATTAGTGCGCCAGATTACGGCATCAGCTTTACCCGATTTTTGAGTCGCTTTTATCAGATAAAAATATTCCATGTGATAGCCTCTATTTTGGATGTAGAATCCCCCGGGCCATTGGTAGCGCCCATTCAGGGTGGTCATTGGTTTTGGTAATTTCCGGTGTAACTTTGGTCGGTGGCACCGGACGTACAGCCCGCTTCGGCGGGTTTACGTTAGCCCTCGTGCGCCATCTGGTCGTAAGAGGCGCAGCGTTCAGAGCAGTACTCTTTTTCTTTCCGTGCGAGCTGGTTCCCCTGGAGGTACAACAGGGTGCTTACCACTGGTTTTCCCTCGATTGCTTTACGGCAGTAACCGCATTTCTTCTGCATTCTTCCCCCTACATTTGCACCGTGAACCCGGCCGGATGCTCGTCCAGTACACCTTTCAGCGGATAACATTCGGCTTTCACGTGTTGCTCTTCTGCAGCTGCCTTGCAGTCATTCTCAGTGTCGTAAACGCCGAGCAGGACATCCTGATTACCGCCCGTCAGCATGCTGACGGTGAGAACCAGGGCAAACATCGTGCTCATGAAGGGTCTCCTTTTTGCGCGAGCATGTAGCACACCCGGCGGATGAAAGCTGACAGCGGACTTAAACGAACAGCCTGCTGACGAGCGGGTTTGCGTGCGAAATCATTCATAGAAATATCTCCCTCAGTACGCTGAAAAGCGCGATCCAGATGAAGAGCCCGATAACTGCCGAAATGACTAGGGCCCTGATGCCGTGCTTGCTCATTTCAACCTCTGCCTTGTCGCCGGCCAGCGGAACGTTACTACCTACTGCGCATTGATATTTCCACCTCATCCCGGAATTCGTATGCTCCGGGCAGCTACTTCGTGGGCGTCCTGCCTTGGTGGGGTGTTGCTGGAGTTAATTAAACACAATGTTTAATGTTGTGTCAACATTGTGATTAATTAAACGTAAACAAAAAGTTTATAACGAGAGGTGGGTTAGTGCAGGGAGTATGTTTATGGGTCTATTCTTTGGTTTTAAAAACATCTATGAGGGCTAATGGTATGCGGTATGAGGATGAGTTTTTCGCAGAGATGCACCCGCAAATAGCGCAGGTTATCGGGGTAGCAGTTATGCAGCTACTGGTTGAGAAGCAAGAGCCGTCAAGAGAGGCTCTGATAGAGATGATTCAGGTGTTGTGGCAGGAAGACCATGTCGATCTGGCTGTGGAATTGGCCCTTGACATTCTGTCGCTACCGAAAGAGTAGGGGCAATAAAACTCGACGCGTGGCCGGGCTACTGGCGCTGACAATACGGCAATATTTTTTCAATCGCTGATTGAATAAATGAAGGGCTATGAAAGTCAGGATCTTTCAACGGGTCACTGACATCAATACTGTTTTGCAGGGAGCGCTGATATTCACTCCAGAGTTCCGAAAGGTGTTTCTTGTTCTTGGGGCTGCAGATATCAATGAACGTATCAATCTCTCGCTGTGATATTGATACATTTCCGCCACCGGGAAACACTCCATTCTCAATAAGTCGCAATTGATCTCTTAATTTTTGTCTTATTATATCGCTTATTGCATTGAACTCTTTGCGTTTTTCCCCTTTTACTGCATATCTGTAGCTAAAGTAACCGCTTGCAGGAACTGCTGTGATAGATACAATCATTGCAATAGTTGCAACGATGTCGCTATAGCTCATGGAGGTTTTCCTATGTCTGGCTCTGATATCTTGGCCACAGTTGCCTTGATTATTTCAGTTACAAACCTCTCCGTAATTCTCTACGGGATATGGCGCTTACGTGATTAAACCGTTGTGATGATTATTCTTCATCGCCCTTAATCCTTCGCCCCATGTACTTGGCATACAACTCATCAAGCTCTTTGAGCCGCAGAGATACGATCCGCAGCATGTTCTGTTGCTCTTCTTCGTTGGGGAGTTGGTTATAGAGTTCCAGCAACCGCTTCTCGTCCGGGCGTAAACCATCATTTGCATCGACGTCCTGACCTAAAACCCACTCAAGGCTTACGCCAAGAGCATCAGCGAGCTTTATGGCAGAGCTCTTTCCGATCGCTCCCCGCACAAACCAGTTGTTAACCGATTGCGAACTTACACCACAAATTCTCGCTATATCCGCTTTGGATATGCGCTTCATCTCAATTATTTCATTGAGCCTTTGGACCTGTGGGTTGTCGGACTGGTGCGTATTTTTTCTCATATATCACGATTTTAAACTAAATGTTTACCATCTCAACATTCATAAAGTTGACATTAAAATAAACATAATGTTTAATTCTCTCTGTAACTTTAACGGAGTGGTTTATGAACGCATTAGAAAAAGCCATACAGATCGCTGGTGACGCAACGAAGCTAGCAGAAAAACTGGACGTCTCATCTATGACTATTAGCCATTGGAAGCATCGCCATGGGGGAGCCGTTCCTCAGTCTCGGGTTTTCCAAATCTTCCGGGTAACCGGCGTTACTCCGCATGAACTTCGCCCAGACCTTTACCCAAATCCAAACGACGGTTTGTCTTCACAAAATCTGGCGGGATGACCATGCAAACACTTTCCTTTCAACAAAATACCGGATTCAACCCCGGCGCTCTGATAAAGCGAAATCAGGCGAAAGTGGCAGATCACGACGGCATTCGTTCTGCCGTTCGCGCCTGGGCCGCTGCTGAAGGTCAGGATGTTGTTTCGGCATACATCATCGATGAGTGGCGCCAGCAGGGCGGGGAAGAAATTGAATTTCCCGCGGACATCAGCCGCGCCCGCCAGAAGCTTTTCCGTTACCTGGATAACGAGGTCGATTCTGAAAAGTATCGCGCGAATGTGCGTCTTCTGACGCCAGCCATCATGGCCGTCCTCCCGTTGGAATTTCGCCACCGCCTGTTGCCTGAAGACAATTTCATGTCCCGACTGGCAAGGTTGGAGAAAGAGACCAGCGAAGCGAAGGTTGCCGTTGCCATGGGAGCTCCACGTCATCAAAAGCTGAAAGAACTGAGCGAGGGAATTGTCGAGATGTTCCGGGTTGACCCAGAACTAACGGCGCCACTGATGGCCATCGTCACTTCAATGCTTGGGGTTTTGTAATGTCGGGTATCAAAAAGGCGAAAGCCGCGGTGCTGTAACACCAACGGCTTTCAGGTGCAAAAACGAAGAGGTAATTGCGAGGTAAGTATGTCAGGAACAAAGACTGAGGTAAACGCCCAAGCGACCCATAAATGCTACTTTTGCGGAGCGAGCAATATTGAGGTTGCAGGCGTTCTCATTGCCGGCCCCGGCGTATCCATCTGTCAAAAATGTGTCTTTCAGTGTGTTGATATTGTCTTTCAACACGCAGAAAAGACCGATAAACCAACGTCATAAGTTCAGGGGTATCTATGCGTGACTATGCAACAGTCGCACCGCAATTCTGGCTGGGGAAAACAGGTCGGGAACTGCGGAAAAAAGGCGCTGAAGCGCAGGTGGTCTCGTTTTATCTCATGACCTCGCCACACGCAAACATGCTCGGTTTGTATTACCTGCCAATTCTCTATATCGCCCATGAAACAGGGCTGGGCTTAGAAGGGGCTTCGAAGGGGCTTAAAAGCACCATCGAAGCGGGGTTTTGTAGCTATGACGAGGACACAGAGATGGTCTGGGTGCATGAAATGGCCGCCTACCAGGTAGGCAAGGCATTAAAGCCAGGTGATAACCGTTGTGCGGGGGTCAGGAGTGAGTATGCATCACTTACAGAAAACCCTTTTCTTTCATTATTTTACGAGCGTTATAAGGATGATTTTCATCTGAATGTCAAACGCGAATCGTGCCCAACGCCAGAAGGGGCTTCGAAGGGGCTTCGAAGCCAAGATCAGGAACAGGATCAGGAACAAGAACAAGATAAAGATCTTTCGGGGCATGGCTCCGCCACCCCCCCAGATGGTGGATCCTCCGATGAAGCTCCATCTGAAAAGAAGAAAAGCAGTTACCCGGAGGAATTTGAACTGGCCTGGAGGGAATACCCAAAGCGCGCAGGAGGCAATAGCAAGGTCGATGCGTTCAAAGCCTGGACTGCTCGAATTAAATCAGGCGCAACAGCGCAGGAGCTTACCGATGGTGTTCGACGATATGCGGATTACGTCACTGCTGCCGGAAAACTCAACACTGAGTACGTGAAACAAGCGTCCACGTTTTTCGGTCCCTCAAAGCACTACGAGGAGTTGTGGAGCTTCGAAGTACCAACCGGTAAACGGGATCCGAACTCAATATCCCAGCCAGATAAATTAATTCCGAGTGGGTTCAGGGGGTAGTGATGAAAAATATGATTGGTACTGGTAGTGCGCTGGAGCGGCTGAAAAAACTCATCCCTCCGGGTGTAGAGCCTAAGTTTGGCAGTGTAGAGGAGTGGAGAACCTGGCAGGCCGAGGAAGGGCGCAAACGCTGCGAAGAACTGGAAAAACAAAACCAGCGTACCCGTGCTGAAAAAATATTCGGACGAGCGGGAATTCAAGATCTGCATCGGAGCTGCACGTTCGCAAATTACCAGGTGGCAGGAGATGGTCAGCGCCGGGCGCTCACGATGGCGAAAAGTTACGCACAGAACTTCGGTTCAGGGTTCGCCAGTTTCGTATTCAGCGGAGCGCCGGGAACCGGGAAAAACCATCTGGCGGCCGCAATCGGAAATCACCTGCTGGCTGGTGGTCGCTCTGTGCTGGTGGTGACTATTCCTGACCTGATGCTACGTGTTCGCGAGTGCTACGACGACGGGCAGTCAGAGGCTTCGCTTCTGGACGACCTTTGCCAGGTAGATCTGCTCATCCTGGACGAAGTAGGCATTCAGCGCGGCAGCAGCGGCGAAAAGGTCATTCTGAACCAGGTTATCGATCGCCGCCTGTCGTCGATGCGTCCGGTCGGCATCCTGACGAACCTGAACTACGAATCTCTGACGGACACCCTCGGCGCGCGCATTCTCGACCGTCTCCAGATGGACGGCGGCATGTGGGTGAACTTCGACTGGGATAGTTATCGCAAAAACGTCCGCCATCTGCGCGTCGTTAAGTGAGGAAAACATGGCTAGAGCATTTTCTGCTGTTGAGCGCCGGGAGTATGTCCGCGCAGTGATTCGTATCACTAGACATCAGGGGCGACTCACGACCGCCGAGGCAATGAAAAAACTGGGGCTGAGCCGCGCTACTGTCCAACGGTATTTTTCCGAAGCAGAAGCGACTGGCGAGGTTGTCCGGCATGGTCGTTTGGGGCTGTTCCGCGATCAGCGGGCCGTCATCGACTTTGACATGAAGCGTTTTGGCCTGGTGCCGAAAGTTGCTGTTGGGATGAATTACAGCCTGCTTGGCAGCCCTGTTTTTCAGCGAGTTTTAGATGTTCAGGAGGCTATTCATGGCTAAGAATTCAATCGATGTATACGGTGCCAGCGGCAAAACAAACGTGCTCAATTTCGAGCCTGAAAACCTGCACCTGGTCACCGATAAGACCCACCCACTTTACGATGAGCGTGTACACCTGCCGATCGAGGAAGGGATGGTACTGAACATTGCGGAGCTGGGGGTACTGGAGCCAATCATCGTCTGGAAAGACCCTGAAACGGGGCTCACCTGCGTAGTTGTTGGCCGTCAGCGCGTTAAACATACCCTTGAGGCAAATAAACTCCGTCTGAAAGAAGGCAAAGACCCACTGCTTGTTCCTGGGGTCGTTAAGCGCGGATCAGCAAATCAGATGGCTAAATACATGGTCAGTGAAAACGAAATTCGCCGACCTGATACAGCCCTGGGCCGAGCTAAAAAAATGTCAGATGCGCTCGACCGCGGGCTCGATGAGGACGACATTGCGGTGTTGTTTGGCTGCAGCATTCAGACCGTGCGTGCAACGCTCTCCCTCCTCGATGCTACTCAGGCCGTCAGGGAAGCGGTGGAGGCTGGCACAGTCACCATTACCCAGGCGCGACAGCTTGGTGCGCTCCCACCTGAAGAGCAGCGGGAAAAAGTGGCAGAAATCGAGCTGGCGACAGCTGGTACCAAAGGCCACGAAAAAGCCCGTCGGCAACGTCAGGTCCTCGGTGATGCAAAGCCTCGCCTGAAAACCCGCAAAGAAATCACAAAAGCCCTGGAATCTGCCGAGGGTGAGTATGCGAGCGCACTCCGTTGGGTGCTTGGGGAGGCCGTATGACAATCGTAAAAACCCATACCGGCACCGTGATCACCAAAGACGGTCCGAAGGTAAAAAAACTGCACCAGACAGAGCGGATGTGGGTCGTCGGCAAAAACGAGTTTTACCACAAAGAAACAGGGCGCCGTCACTTTGCAGAAAATACGCGCCGCCGGCTGCTGCTCGACACCATCAAGCCTATCGAGGTGAAGCATGTTTAAAAAGAACGAAAAGGCTATTTCACAGATTGCGGAATATATCCCGCGCGCCTGCCGGGGTATGCAGCTGCGTGAAGCGAAAGCGCGTCTGGAGAAAAAAATCGCGCTCTATACCGATGACGGCTGTGATGTTGCCGTTCTTAATGCGGCCTTTGCGCCAGCTCTTAACAGTCATACGCGGGAGTCTTTTTTTTCGAGCATCGCAGCGCAGCTGCATGAGGGGGACAAATGAGCAACTCACTGCAAATTCTCTGCATTAAGGATACCGAAGGATACTGGACTGAAGGTGAAATGTATCCGGCCCGTGTAGTTGCTGGTGGATTTGTCCAGGTAGGCGACGATGACGATCCCAGTGGCGAAGGCTGGAGCGCTGCACTAATGGAATATCGTGAAGATGGTTCGATCGTTTATCAGGTCGGTGGGATTGAGGGTGATGTGTTGTTCGAGGAGGCCAGCCATGACTGATATCACCGAACTGGCGCAGAGCCTGCAGCGTCGAGCAACATCCGCAAAGGAGTTTGGCGAAAGCCTGTATGTAAAGGCCGACGACGTCCTCGCGCTGATAGAGGCGCTGGAGAAGGCGCAGGGGATGGAAGCCTACTGGAAAACTCAATGCCGTGGGACAACAGACCACTGCGAGGAGTTGCAGGCGCGCATCGCCGAGCTAGAGCGCGAACAGGAGCACCTTCGCCCGGTAGGTGTGATGAGCGAGAAAGCATTTCACCGTCTTGAAAACAGCGAATGTCGCTTTATTGCATTGTGGCCGCGCCCTGGTATCTTTTTGCAGCGCAAGCGACCCGAGGACGGCGTGATCGTTTATGCGCGTACAGCTGCCGCCGCTGACATCAAGGTGGAGGCTGAGTGATGGCTATAGAAAACCCGAGTTCATGCCCGCACTGCGGCGGTGAGAATGGATTCCACACGAAAGAGGTTGTGGATTTCAAGCAGTTTTATGCATGGGATGGTACATTCCTTGAGGGGCAGCACACCATCGGCATTCGCGGCGGGAGAGCATTCTACTGCTGCGACTGCGGTCGGAATATTACATCGCGGATCATAAGCAGGAGCCATTGACCATACCCAATGATACCTTTTACGTTTTAAGCCTCGAGATTTTTTTGAAAGGACGATATACTGGAGGCATTGTAGATGTGGGGTGTTAAATGACTGTTAAGGTGATAGACCTTTTTTGTGGCGCTGGCGGATTGACTCATGGCCTGCAGCTTGCAGGCTTAGATGTCGTTGCTGGAATTGATCTTGAGGGGGAGTGTAGGTTCCCTTATGAACGAAACAACAAAGCAAAATTCATTGAGCAAGACATAACCAAAGTGACAAAAGAGGCGCTCCTTGAGTTGTATGGTACTGCTTCTGTTAAAGTTTTGGCTGGATGCGCGCCTTGCCAACCTTTTTCAAAGTACACGCAAGGTAAGGATAAAGCTCATGATAACAAATGGCCTCTTCTTTATGAATTTGAGCGTTTAATCCGCGAAGTCTCGCCAGAGATTGTAACTATGGAAAATGTTCCAGATGTTACGAAGCATAGGGTTTATGACGATTTCTATGATGCATTGATAGGTTTAGGCTATAAAATTTGGGCTTCACGGGTTGATTGTGTTGAATATGGTATACCTCAAAATCGTGCGCGGCATGTTTTACTGGCTTCGAAATTTGGGAATATTGAGTTAGTGAAGCGTGAAGACATTCAGATAAAAACGGTTAAAGATGCTATTGGTGATCTACCACCATTAGAGGATGGCGAAGCTAACAAGACGGATGTTTTACATCGAGCAAGTAAGTTAACACCTCTCAACAAGCAGCGAATTATTCATTCTGTTCCGGGCGGAACCTGGAAGGACTGGCCAAAAGAACTTATTGCCGCTTGCCATCTTAAATCTAGTGGTAAAGGCTATGCTAGTGTTTATGGGCGTATGTCTTGGGATAAACCTAGCCCTACTATTACAACCCTCTGTTACGGATTTGGGAATGGACGTTTCGGACATCCGGAGCAAAATAGGGCCATTTCTCTGCGTGAAGCCGCTTTACTACAAACTTTTCCTATGGACTATGCTTTCGTGGAGGATGAGTCTAAAATTGTTATGCGAAGTATTGGAAAGATGATTGGTAATGCTGTACCTGTCGAACTGGGGCGTGTAATAGGACAATCTATTAAAAACCACCTACCCTAAAATCAAATAGGCCTTTTGGTCAGGCCTATTTTATTCTAAGAGGCAAGATAACCATTAGAATTAATGTAATGTTCGATGTTATTTGCTATAGAGTCTAAATAGGCAATAACCTCGAGCGAAACATTTTCTAAATCTTGATAAGACACGTTTTTACCAAGTTCAGCGAAGGAAACATTTCCATGTGCCAAATCATTACGGTGTTGTTTAACAGTTGCTAATTTCTCCCCGTGTTTTGTGTGGGTATAGTCGGAGTTTGTTGAGAAACCATAAATTACTGATTTTTCCTTTATTTCATCTCTGTCTATATTTCCTGAAAAAAGTTTCTTTTTATTAAAAGTACCGTAGGAAATACCGCAGGATATTCCTTTTGTTGTCAGGCCATTAATGAGGCTTTCAACACTCACTGAGTCGTTTTTTAATCTTTTTAGAATTTCAGATTTAAGGTTCTTCTTAAGCTGATCAAAGTGAATGTTTCTATCGTATATAGTCTCATGAATAAAGCAAATAGCTTCTCTCATTGTCGATTCGATCAAATTGTACAGTAGTATATATACGGTACCTTTCAAGGTCTTACGTGATTGAGCAGTAATGGCGAACTTGTTTTCGGGATCGTCAGAGGATAACAGTTCGGCGCCTGCATGCTCAATGAATCTTAAAAGATCTAAATAGGCCAAGATTTCTCCTGACCTAATATCAAAATCTTCACGAAAACTGTCCATGTTATCCCTCTAAAAGTCTATCTCGAACGTATTCAATTCGCTCAGCTACTCTAATGCGACTATTAGCGCCATCAGAAGTTATTAATCCTTTGAATTCATCAGAACTGATCCAGTCAAGATTTTTTGGAGCTAATTGAGGATCTAAACGAAGCGCTAAAGCAGTACCAACAGCAAGTGATTCAAATCGAACACGAGGGGTCGATTTTGCTGTGACTGTTTTTCTGAACCCAGCAGGAAAATATTTTTCGACGAAATTTAAAACATTAGCAAACTCTTCTTTCATTGAGTTTTGTTTAACTTCGTCAAGATCACCATTTGCGGACATATAGTCATTCAGAAAATCGCGAACTGAATGATCAAAGTTTTGATAATTATCTAAGTATGCAAAGAAACGTAATGTAAATTCTAAACGTTCATCACGCTTCTCTTTTGCTTCTGATAACGGAGCCAGTTCTTTAAACTGTGGTATAGCTGAACATGGTTTTATTACTTGCCTATATAACGTAGTCGAACCAAGTTCTGAACCCTTACGGACCTCCATATCTTTGAGAATGTCACTTCCTGAGTTTATTCGTTCGAACAGATCACGTCGAGTTTCTTCATTGCATTTTGAACTTAGCTCAATTACTCGGACTGGAATTCGCATAAAGCGACGTTGTCTTGATAGAGGTAAGTCTTGGAAGTTAAAGCCATTTAAAGAGCTTAAAGATTTTAAGTCTTGTAAAGTTAACTTATTGTGAATGAATGCATGTATTGTTCTCACTCGCTGTGAACCATCAACAATTTCAATACGACCATCTAATTCTGGGTCTTCAGACAGAACATCAGCAGTAAAAATATATGGAATTGGAAAACCTAAGATTAAGGATTCAATCAAGCGAGACTGCCTTTTTTCACTCCAAACGAAATCCCTCTGATAATCAGGAACAAATAATTCGTTAGTATCGTCTTCTAAACCACTGTGATACTTGTTAACCAAAAGTTCCACGGTGAACTCTTTTGTTTCGAAATCAACATCTTTTTGTTCCGAACGAACCTGTTCTTCGGCGTCTTGCTTGAAAATCTCTAGTTGAGCAAACAGCTCTGCTCTTCTTTTGGGGTCCTCTTCGGTTTTTAGTTGTGCTTTTAACTCTAGAATGTTCATTTTCTGTCCTCTAACGACCGTTATCATCTGAAGTAACAAGCATAACGGATATTGATACAGAAATGCCATTATGCTACTGAAATTGCGCGATCATTTTATGTTTTTGTTATGGTCGGCAGGTCTGACGTGCTTTCGCTTATGTCATGCAGGTGCATGAAAGCGGGAGCCTAAAGCAGGTGTAGCGGGCCTACAAGCGCGTGTTATGTGTGAAATGGTGAAATCCGACGCATTTACTGGGACGTTGACAAGTTGGCGTGGAAGCAAGAATCTCGTAGGGGTAAGAAAATAGTACCTCCCAGAATGTGACGTAGATACCCAATATGGATGCATGGAAGTTGACGTGAGTTTGTAGGCGTTGTATTGAATTCTGCTCTGAGATAAAACTAAAACAATATGAAGGGGTTTTGATGAAAACAACATACAGCTATGATTTTCAGTACCTCCGTAAAGGGCAACAGCGCCCAGATGATGATGGAGATGTAGTTGCGTGTAACTCAAATGATAATCCATTGTTAATGTTGCCTAATGTAGGTGACTATATCTCGATCACGAATAAAGGCGGGCGCGCGCAGTTTGATGGAAAAGTGAAAACAAGGTTGTTTTCATATGTCCGTATTGATGATGACCATGTCCACTGCTCAATTTGTATTGTGGTTGAAGAGGTAGATATGGATCAGATATGGGGAACATTAATTAAAGAATAAAAGAATCGCCTGCAGTCGCTGGCGATTCTTTAGCTGTCGGCAATGCCAGGCGTGCAAAATTCGAACTGCATCACTTTTTCTCCTATCCACTTATTCAATTCTTGCCGTTATTTCTGCAGTGATATCAGTAGTTGACGACAAAGGCACGGAGGCCTTTTCAACATCCCCAAAGCCGCCGGTATTTTGGGGAATAATTCCCATCATCTGCGGTTGTACGCGGTGCGCTGCCATTCACTGAGGCACTTATAAGTGCTAATTTGCCACAGATGTGTCAGACGCCAGCAGCGACTTAAACTATAATCCCCTCTATACCAGAGGGGATGTAGAAGTAGGTCTACCCCATCATGTGTCGCATGAAAAAGCGTCTTAGTAGCCTAGGGATACAAGGAAAACAAAAGATGGTATTTTTTCTAAAAAAAACATCACTTCTGGTTTGCGCTGTTCTTATATCAAATGTGGCATTTGCTGTTGATAATAAAGAAGAAATAGCGCCTGTGCGTATAGGTTGTCTTACGCCAGCGATGCCAGTCAAGGCTCAGGCATTGAGAACTGAAGGGAGTGTCGATTATGCGGCGTGGGTTAATGATAAAGGCGATGTGTACTCAATAGACATAACAGGCGATGAGGTTTTCTTCAGGGAAACTGAGGTTGCTATTAAAAAGTGTAAGTTTGTGCCAGGCCATCCGGGAGTATATCGGGATACAATAAAATTTAGTCTGGTAAAACCTTGAAAAGGGCGTTTAACGTCTAATCTCCACCATGGGTAACTCCGCTTCATGCTAAAGTGGTGGTAAGGGCCAATCTGCCGGAGATTTGCCTGAAAAAAGTATTGCAGCATGATAAAACCCGCTTTGGCGGGATTTTGGTTTCTGTTGTTTCAGACTAACCTCCTATCTCTCTAAAAAAATGGCTGTTGACTTCTTTCTTGTTATTTGGTATTGGCGCTTGCTGGGTAAAGTTACTTTTGCAGTAGTGTGATGAGCACTACCTGTTGCCCTAAGAAAAGTTACTTTTTGGCAGTTGGTAAAACACTTTTACCGGCGAAGGGAAAAAGTAACTTTTGGGAGGGGGAGGGGCTTTGTTGAATAAATCAGATTTCGGGTAAGTCTCCCCCGTAGCGGGTTGTGTT
>OLQF01000392.1_pt1 | contig 35026 bp, 25 predicted proteins | sample 1643171 | NCBI WGS metagenome assembly OLQF01 (sample SAMEA3136702, study PRJEB25190) | human gut metagenome | reverse complement strand
ATCCAGCCATTACCGGTCAGGTTCTGTGCCTGGTCAAAATTCGGTGCCACCTCCAATACTTCCTTGATCATTTTCCAGATGTAATAGAAGGGTACCAGAGCAATCAGGGCACTGATTGCAGAAAGCACCCAGGAAGCATAGGTCAGGTACTTATGGCTGCCTGCAATTTCCAGCAGGCGTGATAAATTGGATTGTTTTTTCAAAAAAATTCCTCCTTTTCTTTGTGTTTATGATAAAGAGAACACGTCTATGTTCTTACAATATCCGAATTTAGGTTAGCAGTAGCTAACTGTCAAACAAAAATTATAAGGCATTACTGCCCCATAATTTTCATCCATCCTGCTGTATAAAAGGCGCGCATTTCTCTAACGTAGTTTTCGGCATCTTTTAGCGGCATTTCATGAATGATCAATTCAAAAAAAGTATGAAACATGCCGGTGATCAGAATATGCTCCAGCGAAGGATCGATATGGGGAGAGGGCCTTCCAAGCTTCCTTAAAACCTCCTGATAGGCATGAGTCCCTTCCACTTCAATCTCCACCATTTCATCAATTAGCCCGGCAAATTTTGTTCCTTCCGAACAGACAAGGATCAGTTTACATTCCTCTAAATGCTCATACGCATAATGAAGAATATCGTACATGCAGATTCCCGAAATATCACTCATGACTTCCGGCTGTCTGGCAGCTGGAAGTTCAGCAAACTCCTGCTGTGCCTTTATAAAACGGTTGCGAATATATTCATAATGCTCACCAACGATGGCTTCAAAAAGTTCTTCTTTACTTTTGTAATATCCGTAAAAGGCTCCGGTAGTCATTCCCACGGATTTCACAATATTCCGCAGGGAAGCGTCTTTATATCCTTTTTCTAAAAATTCTGCTTTCGCTGCCCGATGGATATTTTCTAAAGTCGTTCCATTTCCGTTTATTTTGCACACCTCCTATATAACAGTGCTATATAACACTGTTATAATTTTAATCTTTAAAAAAGATTTTGTCAAGAGCAACAAGAAATAGTTGCATAAAAACAGCAATCCAAACATCATTCTGCACTTTATTACTGATAAAATTTTTAAATACTGGTTTTGACAAAAGTTTTATTTTTTCTAACTAAAATGATAAGCAGGGTGGAGTTTGTTATCACACCCTGCTTTGTGATTATAATGAATTATTCAAAGATCTTCTTCACTTTTTCTTTCAGCCTGTCCATGCGTCTGTAAACCGCCTTTTCGGTAATCTTCAGATACCTGGCAATTTCATGAGTGCTATACCCCTGGATCTTCATCAGAACGATCTGCAGGGTAAGCCTGTCCACTGTGATCAGTACATGATACAATTCCTGATTTTCAATATGATCCAAAAAATCCTGTACTGTTTTCGGTTCTGCCTGATCTGTGGATGCTGCAACAGTATCAAGGTATGTACCTGTTTCCTGCACACGTTCATAATATCGTCTGTCTGAATTAAATGCCTGACGGTCATAAAGACGGATTACTTCAATTATATCTTCAGAAACACCGCTGTCTCTTAAAATCTTTTCTTCTTTCTCTTTCCAGAGCTTCCATTTGCGCTCTGCTTTTCCATGGTTATATGCCATTTTCCTTACCTCCAATCTGATTTGTTTGAACATTCAGATTGGAAAGGGTGGAGAACGGCAGCCAATACCGGAAGAAGCCTTGTCCTTTTTCCCAACAAATATCGACAAACAAAAAACCGCAAAGGCTGTTAAACCTTTGCGGCAGTGAGAAAAATAAGAACTACGTTGTAGATATAAAACTTCTACATTAGGGGCGTGAGAGTGCCACCAACAGCAGAAGATTTTTTTGACAGGCTATCCTCATTCCTGTATGAAATTATGTAGGTAGTTGCTGCTGTGGATAAGCAGCGGGGCGGCTGAAGCAGACCAGCACATAAAAAATCCCTCCAAACTCAAAACGGGTTCAGAGGGAAGATGTGTAATAAGGCATGATGAAGCCGCCCACCGAAACACCGTTTTTTTATTCGGTGGGCTTATCCTTTATCTCTTTTGACCGGGCAGAAATCTCGTTTTCCTGCTTTCTAAAAACCGCCTCTTTCAACCTTTCAAAACTTTCATTACTGATCACATGTTCTATCCGGCAGGCATCGACTTCTACAGTTTCAGGATCAACACTTGCTGCGATAAGCTGTTCCGTAAAGAAGCAATGACGTTCATAAATCTTTTCGGCCACCTCCCGGCCTACATCGGTCAAATGGAGAAAGTGATCTTCATCCATTGTGAGAAAGCCGCCATCCTTCAGAGTGTTGACCGCCACACAAACACTCGGTTTTGACACTCTCATGTGCCGGGCAACATCTACGGAGCGCACCATGCCAAGTTTCTTATGGAGAACAAGGATGGTTTCCAGATAGTCCTCCCCGGACGCATGAAGTTTCATCGCTACCTCCTTTACTGCACCAGTTTCCAGCCGATGGCCTCCTGTCTGGCCGTCACAAAGTCGGCATACAAGCCCTTCTGCTGGATCAGCTCCGCATGAGTGCCGCTCTGGACAATGTGAGCATTGTTTAACACGAGGATTTGATCAGCGCTGCGAACGGTTTTCAGGCGATGGGCAATCATAATAATGGTCTTGTCATGAGTCAGTGCCTCGATAGCCCGCTGCAATTCGTCCTCATTCTCCGGGTCAACGCTGCTAGTTGCCTCGTCCAAAATAATGATAGGCGTATTTTTCAGCATGGCGCGAGCGATGGAGATGCGCTGCTTTTCACCACCAGACAAAGTGCCGCCGCCCTCGCCGATCACAGTATCATAACCCTCCGGCAGAGCAGAAATAAAGTCATGGCAGCAAGCCTTTTTCGCCGCTTCAACCACCTGCTCATGGGTGGCGTCCGGGCAGCCAAACTTGATATTATTTTCAATCGTATCTGCAAACAGGTACACGCTCTGGAACACCATCGAGATATTCTTCATCAGACTGTCCAGTTTGAAATCCCGTACATCTTTGCCGCCAACCGTAATTCTCCCGGCGTCTACATCCCAAAACCGGGCAATCAGGTTGCACATAGTCGTCTTGCCAGAACCGGACGGGCCGACAATGGCAGTGGTCGTTCCGGCAGGGATCGTAAAGCTGACATGATCCAGAATTTTTCGGTCTGCATAGGAAAAGTCCACATTATCAAATATAATTTCCGAGGATGCCGGAACCACATCCGCCCCCTTTTCATCCATGACCGGCGTATCGTCAATAGAGTTTGCCGTATCCATAGAAGCCGCCAGCATTTGCAGCAGGGAGGCCATGTTTCCGGCGTTTTCCAGATCATTGAATACCATAAAGGAAGCGACCACCAAAATCACGCCATAGGCCAATGACAGGGAACCGTTCAGCCAGAAGTAAATGGAGGCCAGGGGCAGCAAAACACTGAACACCCGGACAACAACCTGTTTCAGGGCATCATAGGGGACACTGGCTTTTGTCAGTTTCAAATTGTCCCGGCAGCTTGCCTTGATTGCGCTGTCAATGGACTGTGTGCTGTCCTTCTCCATACCGAAGGCTTTCACGATCCCCATCCCCTGGATATACTCCAGGACGGATTCCACAAGGCTTTCCTGTGTATGCTGCCGTACTCCGCTTAAGCATGCAGATTTACGGAGCGCAAGCTCCGCCGCTGCAAGATAAAGCAGGACGCCGATAGCGGCAATCAGACCGATCCTCCAGTCAAAAACCAGCAGGACGATGACAAGCGCCACCGAATTGAAAAATCCGCCCAACACAGATACCAGCACACGCGCCGCCGAATTTTCCACATCCCCTAACGTGGTGGTAACGATAGCGGTAATGTTCCCGATACTGTTCTTGTTAAAATATCCCATCGGGATGTAACGCAGCCGGTCTCCGATGTGGATACGCTTTTCCGCCACCATACAGTAGCCGGTTTCCGTCTGCTCCATCGTGGAGAAATATGTCGTGATGATCCTTCCAACCAGGGAAACAGCCATGATGCCCAAAGAAATCCAGATAAACCGGCTGTCCCGGTTATCGGATACCAGCGCCTCCACCACGATAAAGAGGGCGGCAAACTGTAAAGCCGCAAACAGGCCGGAGAGGAACGCAAACAGCAGGGATTTTTTCAGCAGTCCCTCTTTGCTGCCAGCAAACGCAATAATTTTTTTCAATGTTCCATACATTTGACACCCCCCCTTACATCTGATCCTTTGCGCCGATATGCGCCTGCCACATATCCCGGTAAAGAGGACAGGTTTCCAGTAACTTATCATGCGTTCCCTGGGCATGGATAGTTCCATCCTTGACCACCACAATATTGTCCGAACCGATAATGGTAGACAGGCGATGGGCAATCACGATCAGCGTTTTACCCACTGTCAGGGCAGAGATTGCTTTCTGCACAACTGCCTCATTCTCTGGATCGATATATGCAGTCGCCTCGTCCAAAATGACCACAGGGGCGTCCTTCAGCATGGCGCGGGCAATGGCAATCCTCTGCCGCTCACCGCCGGAAAGATGGGAACCGGCGCTGCCGACAACGGTATCATACCCTTGATCCAACTTGCGGATAAAGGTGTCACAGCCACTTTGTTTTGCTGCCTGCTCCACCTCCGCATCTGTGGCGTCCGGCCTGCCCATGCGGATATTTTCCCGGATGCTGCGGTTAAACAGGTAATTATCCTGCGATACATAGGAAATCTGGGCGGCAATTTCAGACAGCGGTATCTCCTTCAGTTCATGGCCGCCCAGGGTAATACTGCCAGACGTAACATCCCAATACCCAGCGATCAGCTTCGCCACGGTAGATTTGCCGGAACCGGACGGTCCTACAAGGGCGGTCATGGTTCCCGGCTGGATGGAAAGGCTCACATCATGCAACACTTCGTTTTCCCCATCATAGGAAAAGGAAACATGGTCGAGTCCGATACTGGTATCTGCCAGATTTACCGGCGTATCTTTATGATCCAGTTCTTCCGCGTTCAATAGCTGGCTGATTTCCTCCACATTGGTTCCCAGTACAGCCAGGTCATCCGTAAAAGTAAAGACGGACATGATCGGCCCCACAAGCCCCAGGGAGAAAATCACAATGGAGAGGAACGCAGATAATTCCAGGCTGCCGGACAGCCAGAAGGCAAACCCACAAGGCAGCACACAGATCAGCACTGAGGGAAGGATCGCATTGTAGGCACTCATGGTTTTCTGGTTTTCCCGCATCCATTCCACATAGTAATTCGCATTGTAATTCACGGCGTCCGAATATTTCTTGTATGAACCGGCCGACTGGCTGAACGCCTTGACAACTTCAATCCCGCCGATATATTCCACAATGGCGTTCGCCATATCTTTCCCGGCTTTGACCGCGCCCTCCCATTTCTTTGGGTAACTCATCATACCGACAGACATTACGGCAAGACCGACTACCAGCGTAACAAGGGACAACAGCGCCATGCGCCAGTCCATAATGAAAAGATACACGACAATTACCACCGGAACCAGGATGTTTGCGGTCATCTGCGGGATGAGATGTGCAAACGTGGATTCCATCCCTTCCACCCGGTCAACAATCGTTGTTTTATACTGACCGGACGGAGTATCCAGGATCGTCCCCATCGGAACGCGGGCCATTTTCCCTGTCAGCCTCCCCCGGATATCCCGCAGCGTGTAATAGGCCGCTGTATGGGAAATAGTCGTTGACAGACTGGAAAACAGCACTTTCCCCAGGTAGCCGCAAAGTGCGACCATGCAAGCTGTCACATAACGGGAAAAATCCTGCTCCCCGTCCAACATCATTGTGACGATATGCGCCACACAGAAATAAGGCACCATCTGACAGGCAATGCCCAAAACCGCAAGGACGACGCTGCCGATGAATTTCCCGTGATACGGTTTGCCCCAGCCCAATAAAACACTTATTGGCGACGCTTTCTTTTCTTCCTTCATTTTTCAGATCCCCCCTTTATGAAGTATTCTCTTATTTTTCTGAGGCCATCTTCATCCATTCCGTACTGGTCGATAATCGAACCATCCTCAAGATGAATGATGTCCGTACAGCAATCTAAAATCAGTTCCAGGTCATGGGTAATGACATACACAGTGATTCCGGCATCCCTGACCTGCCGCAATACATTTGCAACCTCTTTCATATGCCTGTAATCAAGGCCGCTGGTCGGTTCATCAAAAAACAGGATCGAGCGTTTTGAAGCGATTACCGAAGCAATCGCAATCCTTTGTTTCTGGCCACCGGACAGGGACATGGGATGCCTGTCCTTAAAATCCAGTAAATCTAACCGACTTAGGATTTCTTCTGCTCGCTTCTGGTTTGCTTCCTCCATACTGATCAGCACTTCATCAAGGACCGACTCGGTGAAAAGCTGATGATTTACCTCCTGCATGACCATATAGCAGGTATTCAGCCGGTCTTTCGGACGGTATTTCTTTCCGTTCCAGACAATCTCCCCACAGCGCTTCTCCAAGCCGCAGAAACAGCGTGAAAAAGTGGATTTCCCGGCGCCGTTATTCCCGATAATTCCAACGATCCGGTTCGTAGGGATTTCACAATCCATGATATGTAAGGTTTCCGGTTCGTTTTTATAGGCAAAGTGGAAATTACGAAGCGCAAGGGCGGTCTTTGCCTGCTGCGGTAAAACCGGAGGCAGGAGACGCCCCAAAGCAAACGTGCGCAGTCCCATATCGGAACGCTGCTGCTCCGTGAGCTGCTCAAATTCTGCCGCAGAATAATCATGACTCACCTGCCCGTCTGCCAGATAGATAAACCGATCCGCTAGACCGCGAAGATAATAAAGCCGATGTTCCGATACAATGATTGTTTTCCCCTGCGATTTCCAAAACGCAAGAATCTTTCTCAGATCAAGGATGGAAGCCGCATCCAGGTTAGATGAGGGTTCGTCCATAACGAGAACATCCGGTTCCATAATGGATACCCCGGCACAGGCAATCTTTTGTTTCTCCCCGCCAGATAAGTGGAAGATATTACGGTCCATCAGCTTCTCCAGCCGGAAGTCCCGAACCGTTTTTGCCAGCCGTTCCCGGATGTCTTTTTCTGGCTGTCCAAGATTTTCGCAGCCAAATGTAATTTCACTGGTGGTATCCACATTGAAAAACTGGGACCGGGGGTTTTGAAACACGCTGCCCACAACTGCAGCTGTATCGTAAAGGGGCTGTTCGGAAACCTTGGCTCCATTTACCCATACTTCTCCCGTCATCTTTCCCTCATAATAATGGGGGATCAGTCCATTAATCAGGCGGGTGACCGTAGTTTTTCCACACCCACTTTCACCGCAAAGGACAACAAACTGACCATCCTCTATATTTAGATCAATATCCCGAACACCGCCGGTATTTTCATTCTCTTCTCCATAAGAAAATGAAATATGGTCAATCTTTATCATAAGCTCACCCCCTTAAAAAGAAAAATACTGTCCCAGCAAAAACAGAGCGAAACATAAAGCACAGAGCAGGATCGCAATCATGTCCTGAACATGAAAACCAATCTGACATACGTTAGTCCGTTTGACCGGAGCGCCAAGCCCCCGCGTCAGTGCAGCGGCGGAAAGTTCATCTCCGATTTTCACAACAGACACCATCAGCGGTACAAGACGGTATTCCACCATCAAAAATGGATTTTTCCCTCCAAACCGGATACCCCTCATTTTCATTGCATCACTGATCGCCTGGTATTCTTCGCTGATCGTAGGGAAAAAACGAAAAATAACAGACAAAGGGATGACGATTTTCTCTGTCAGGTGCATACGTTCCATCGAACCGATAAACTCACTGACTGAGGTGGAGGAAAGCAGCCAGGCCCCCGTCATAATACCAGGGGCAAACCGCGTCATAATGGATGTCATCGCCAAAACCACAAAGGACAGCAGATCGCTTAATGTCGTCAGCGCTATGCGTTCCAGTGCAAAGCAGGCGAGATATAAAAGCAGGTATTTGCCTGCCGTTTTGAAGCGGCGTTCCGACAGGATCAGCACAAAGGGGATTAGGCTTAACACAGGTTTTACAAAATTCATAATCCCTTCGTTGCCGGTGCTGAACATCAATGTAGTAACCGTCAACAGCAAAATCAACTTCGTACGCGGGTCGAGCCGGATTCCTTTCCTTTTGTCCGTTGTGGCGGAAAAGGATACCCCCTCCATTATGCGATGCCCGCTTTCGCAAAATGTTTTTTCAGAAGCGTTTTTCCAAGCAGTCCGCCCAAAATGGCAAAGACAAAAATCCCGGCAACCACAAGGATAATGCTCCACATCGGCATAACCGCCATTACCCGGTCGGCATATTCCTCCCCGAAGCTGGCGGCAAAGCTGGCCCAGGAGTCCTCGACCATAAAATACATCGGAATATATGTACCTACCATCCACAGGCTAAATACAGCATAACCAAGGATGCTTTTCTTTGCACTTTTATAGTCGCCGGATTTCAAAATGAGATCCCCAAGCAGGCCGAAAATCAGTCCCACAGGAACACCCCAAAATCCCATGCCGGTAAGTCCCATCAGCAGGCCGCTCAAAACACCCATGATTGTAACCATGCCGAATTTCTTAACCCTTGTTAGGAACAGCATGAAAGGGATACCGGTAATCAGCGACCACAGGCTTCCGAGAACAGGAAGAAAGATCGGGACAAACCCAATCGGAATGGCGACACAGCAACCAATGACAAAGTAAAGAACCGTGAACAGACCAAGGTTAATGAGGTCTTTTGCTTGTAACTTGTTATTCATGATGAATACCTCCACATTCGTTTTTTAGTTAGCATCTTCTAACCTTTTATAGGATAGCATAGTACCGGCTGATTCTCTACAACCAATCATCTTTTTAGCTCCAAACAGCACCGAGTTTTTCTGTTGACTGACTTTGACTGTGATCTTATAATAGAAGTGCAAGGCTCAAACAGAGCGGTTAACAGACCAAATGACAGGAGTTAGAAAATGAAGATAGATGAAATTATCAAGAAAAGCATTGAAATTCCAGGTATATCTATAAAACGGGGCGAATTTAGCGCAGAACTCATTTTAAAGGAGAGAGACGGGAAAGGTTCCATGACTTTTTTCCCTCTGTTCCCAGGAGTTACATTGGCTTATATTTTTGTGAACTCTCCTGCCTGGACAGCCCCAGACTTTCACGATAATGGCTCCATGGAAACAGGACCTTTGCTCTTAAATTACTGTGTAACAGGACGATGCGAACTCATCCTGAATAACGGAAACTTTGTGTATGTGAAAGATGGGGAGATATCCTTAACCGAACGATTCGCCAGACAGCAATACGTTTATCCCCGCCGAATCTATGAAGGAATTGAGTTTTTTGTGGATATGGATACCGTAAATGCTCAAAGCTCCTGGGTAGAGGCTGAATTTGATATTGATTTCCACAGACTCAGAGATCTTTACTGCCCGGATGGGGGTACTTATATTGCGTCGGTTACGACTGAGATAGAAGAAGTCTTAAAAAAGCTGTGGTCATTACTGGATATTTCTGTTCCGCTGGCAATCCCACAAATGAAAATCTATACCCTTGCCCTGTTTTCACTGCTTCAAAATCTGAAAGAAATACCACCTTCCCAAGCCTGCACATTCTTCACAGAAACACAGGTAGACATTGCAAAACGTGTGGAAAAAATCATCACTTCTGATCTGCGCCAACACCATCCCGCGTGGGAACTGGCTGCACAGTTTTCCGTCAGTGAAACCAGCCTGAAGAACTACTTTCGGGGAGTTTATGGTCAAAATATATCAATTTATTTACGTGAAGTTCGTATGCAACGAGCTGCTGAATTACTCACTACTACAAACCTATCTGTATCGGAAATTGCAGAACAAGTTGGTTATTTGAATCAAAGCAAGTTTTCTTCGGCATTTAAGAAGCAGTTCAACGCTTCGCCATTAGAATTTAAGCGCCGCAAAAATTTAGAGAGAAATACTTCCAACTGACGGGTTCTAACATTTTTCACAATAAATAGTTTTATTAGAAACTCATGACAAATGAAGTCAGAGTCATTTCTTATGTTATAGGAAGTGACTCTGATTATTATAATTTACACCACTTTACAACTTTTTCATAAAAAAATATCGCACAGGGCTTTCTGATGTATAATGAATTTGCTGAAAACATTACAAAGGAAAGTGACCCTGTACAACAAAAGCATTATACAACGAAAAAACTCTGATTGGTAGACTTCATCAATATTTTTTGATTTATTTTGAAACTTTTTCTGTTCCGACAGCAGATACCTTATTTCTGCTGATATTATCCATACTGGCCTTAGAATCCGCACATTCCATCCGGTTTCTATATCAGCATTTTTTATCCAGAATAACGGAGAAATCACTGAATGTATTTTATTATGCGTGTTCCTATGCAAAGGTTGATTATTCCAGATTTATGAATACTACTGTCAGGATTGTTTTGAAGCTGATACCGGATTCATTGCAGACGCAGCCTGTATTTCTGTGCGTGGATGATACGATGGTATCTAAATTTGGCACAAAATTTGAAAATGTTTCAAAACTGTTTGACCATGCCGCACACAACGGTTCCAACTATCTGAATGGACACTGCTTTGTGAGTGTCATGCTCTGCGTACCTGTCTGGAATGGGGATAAAGTATATTATCTTTCCGTTCCTCTTGGCTATCGTATATGGCAGAAAAAAGAGTCTAAACTGGAACTGGCAGCCTCCATGATCCGGCAGGTTATGCCTGAATTTCACAGCAAAGATCATGTCATCATCCTTTGTGACAGCTGGTATACAAAACAGAACCTGATATCCATCGTTGATGAATATCCGAATCTGGATCTGATTGGCAGTGCAAGGATTGATTCTGTCATGTATGATCTTGCACCTGCACGGACCGGTCATCGGGGATGTCCTGCCAAACATGGAAAACGTCTTTCTGTTGAAACAGAGTTTACGTTTTCCAATGAAAAGACCGGTGATTATTATACCGGTGTCCGCCGGGTTCTCACTAAGATCTTCGGCAACAAGGAAGTCCTTGCCTATGTCACTGCCACAGAAAAAGAACATGGTACAAAACGACTGTTTTTCAGTACCATTTTCCCGGAAGATCTGCAGATTTTCTGTGCATGGCAGGAAAAAGCACCATTGAATCAGACCGGAAGTGACCGTATGAAATACATTCCACTGTTGCTATATTCGTTTCGCTGGAATATTGAAACAAGCTACTATGAACAGAAAACGTTCTGGTCTTTTTGTAACTATATGGTGAGAAGCTGCAAAGGAATTGAAATGCTGGTCAAATCTGATTAACATCAGTTACTGCGCCATGAAGATTCTACCCTATCAGAACGAACGTGGCGATAAAAATACCTGTCTGGAATTTCATCCTACAAATTCCAAACAGGTATCGTATGTTTTATCTCTTATTATTCTTTAGACTCCATATCATATCCGCCAATCATCAGATCAATGCCACAATTCCCCCGACAATCACTGCCAGCGGCAGACTCATTACCAGACTGAGGAAGAACCACTTCCAGTGGAATGCATAATCATGATACGCTTCTGTCATATCCTCTGTTCCCGGAATCACCCACCATGTTCCATGACAGAACCAGATACTGTCGATCACCAGTGCATCAAACAATGAAAATGCGTTAAAAAATATATAAGACTGTATGAATCCTGCCCCAAATGTATACTGCTTATTCACTCCACAGGTAATCACAATACTCAACACGATCATTCCAATCAGTCCAATAACTTTGTTCCTTTTCGCATTTGCATTCATCTCTTCCTGTGTCGTAATTCCTCTCTCAATTGCACGTTTCTGAATTGCCGGCGGATAATTATAAAGCTACTTCCTTGCCCCCTGCACTTTGAACAACCCCAGCATGAAAACCGAATATACCAGACTATAAACAATTGCTTCTACTACTATCTTTGCTGCCATCTTATTCACTTCTCCCTTCCTTCTCTTTACTTTTCATCCTGTATAACCATATAGTTGTATATACATTCGAATATCATATCGACATTCGTCTCAAACACCTCATCAATGAAAGTATCTCTGTTCTGTGCCATGCTGTAAATGGTTTTGAAAAAATTAATGATAATCCGGATATCAAGGTCCGGGCGGATACCATCTATACAGGCCAGATACTGCTGCACTTCCAGTTCATCGTGTTCCTTGCTGAACAATCCGTCTTTTGTCCTGTGCGATTTTAACCATACCCAGTCATCCAGCGTAAATTCCATTAAAATATTATTTTCTTTCCGGAATGATTCCCGGAAAATCCGGACTGCCTGTTCCAGAGTAAGTTTTCCATAAGATTTCACTCCTGAAATCATCTGCTCCTTCCAGACTTTCTCCTGTTCTTCGATCAAGGCTGACACATATGTTTCCTTTGATTCAAAGAAATGATAAAAGGTTCCTGTTGCAATCTCTGCTCTTTCTGCAATCAGGGATACTTTCATCTTCTTCAATCCTACTTCACGGATCAGATCATAGCCAATCGTAAGCAGACTGTTTCGAATTACTTTTCGCTGTTCTTCTGTAAAATTGGCTGGCATTTTATTCCCCCTATCATATACGCCAGTGAATATTTTATTATTTTATTCACTGCAATAAATATACCACTGGAAAGAACTCCAGACAAGTATTACTATATTTTATGAGAAAAATTATCTTTTTCCTATACATGGTAGAGTAGGCGGATGAAATTTTCATCCGCCCCTCATCAAACCGTGCATGAGGTTCTCCCTCACACGGCTTTCCGACATTCTTCTTTCTACAGCATTACGTCATGCTCTAGCCATTTTCTTTAATCCTTTTTCGTAAATGCTATTTCTTACAAATCCCACCTTTGACATACGATTACGTCTCTGGTGTTTCTTGTTATACCATCTTGTAAAAGTGCAAATAATGTACCAGTCTAGAGCCTGCATCCACTTTTCGTTTCTCTTGGTGGAATAATAATTCTTCCATCCTGTGATTTTCGGATTCAGATTCTTTATTAAATCCTCTTCCTTTGCAACTAGCAGACTTCGTCTATTTACATTCCTCTTGACTTCGGCTTTCATTTTCTTCATGGCTTTTCTGCTTGGGTACTGATACGTTTCCTTGTACAGTTGTCCTTTGCGTGTTTCCGTTGTCATTCTTCTGTGGTGCATTCCGAGAAAGTCAAATCCCTCTTTTCCGTCCCACATGCTGACTATCTTTGTTTTCACTGGATGTAGCTTTAAATCCAGTTTTACCATGATATACTGCAATAAATTCAGTGCGTGATTTGCACTTTTCTTATTCTTGCAAATGATTACCGTATCATCTGCGTACCTTACAAGAATACCGTGAGTATGTCCATACTTTTCCCACAGTCTGTCCAGTGTGTTTAGGTAAATGTTTGCCAGTAACGGAGATATGACTGAACCTTGGCTGGTTCCCAGTTCAGAGATTGTCAGTACATTTCCATATAATACTCCTGATACTAACCATTGTTTTATCAGCTTCAATATCCTACGGTCTGATATTCTCTGCTCTACCAGCTTCATCAACTTTCCTTGGTTTACATTGTCAAAAAACTTTTCAATGTCTGCGTCTACTACATAATAGCCCTTGTTGTTACACGCTTTCCTTACTACTTCCAGTGCTTGTTTCGCACTTCTTTTCGGTCGGAATCCATAGGAACATTCTCTAAAGTCAGCTTCGAATACTGGCTCTATTGCTATCTTTGTAGCCATTTGCACAATTCTGTCCTTGACCGTTGGTATTCCAAGAGGTCTTTCACTTCCGTCTGGTTTTGGTATCATATCTCGCTTTACCGGAGATGGTTTATACTTTCCATTCATCAGTTCTGATTTGATTTCTGATAGGTATTTTTCAATTCCCATCGCTTCAACATCCTCGATTTTGACACCATCCACACCACTGGAACCTTTGTTAGCTTTTACCCGTTTCCATGCCTCAAAGAGTACATCATCTCGATATACCTTATCGTAAAGTGCATGAAATCTTCGGCTGTCACACTTCTTGGCTGTCAGATATAGTTTGTTTTGAAGTTGTCGAACTTTTTCTTTGGAGTTATTAGTCTGCATGACATTCTCTCACTCTTACCCTCTCTACAAACATGAATGAAGTAGGGAACCTTCCCATAAACTGCGTTTTCTTGCACAGTCATTATCGGTACTATGTTCCCCTCCGACTCCCTTCCATCAGAAATACGATTTCGCCAAGCTTATACGCTTTCTCTTTACCATTTGGTGATGGGTAGGGTCTCTCCAGTTCCGAACTACACTTTTCATACATACCGTTTCCTCTATACCGAGGGATTCTTCCGTGCTGTTTTCCAGTTTCTCCACACGTTCCATGGTTTTCGCCTATTTTGCCAAGGCTCAACTTCCCTTTTCTCTCTTTCGAGACCTTTTTAACGATACGGCAGAATTCACTTTATGTTACGGTCTGCATGATTGCTCGCACCTTTTTCAAGGTTACTTTATCCACTCGCTTAGCACCCTGTATTACTACAACGCACCGAGTTTAACTACACGGCTCACTGGCGATTACCGTGACCGGACTTACACCGGCAAGTGTAGTCCAGCTTTGCTGGACACACGCAAAAGAAAAAGCACTGTAAAACCAATAATCCAACGGTTTTCAGTGCTTTTTTTCATGTTTTAACTATTGAATTTCCCTCAGACACCTACATAAGTGAAACTTAGCGAAACTTAAATTATACCCAATATGGAATATACTTATTTGTTTGTACTTGATTTTTTAATCTGATCATCTATGCAACCTATTTCCATGAAGTATAAATTAATTGCCTTTTATCAAATGCTTCCTCTCCACCTTCCATAATATCTACAATTTGCTTATGAGTAGATTTCAGATCAATATTCCCTTGTGATATGTCAATCGTTGTATCTTGATATTCAACGACAAAAATTCTTTCAGCATCACCCAGCACTGGAATGTTAGCATTATGCGTAGCAAAAATAAATTGTATCTCTTGTTTCTTTTTCGCAATTGCTGTAATTACTTCATCGTAAATAATAATTTTATTATCCAAATCATCTTCTGGCTGATCTATAAGAATAATATCATTATCAGACTGCATGAGTATAAACAATATAAGAGCTGACGCACGCTGCCCTATTGAATGGTGTCGTAATAATTTGTCATGATAATATATTTCAACATTATTGGAAACCTGATTCTTCAGAAGATCCGCATACTGATCTTGCAATTTTTTATCAAGCTTTGTATATTCTGAGGATGAAATAATTTCCTTGATTTTCATACCATCACATAATATCCAGTCTTCTATAAGCTCCACATAATCTCTAAACGTGTCACATAAGGATTGATATTTTATTTCAGAAATACCTGACCCCCTAAAATCAGTCTTCATCTGTGATTTAAAATTATCTCTGTCACCTTTAAAATCAATAGTGATTTTTAATTCATTTTGTGATTCATTAATTTTCTGAATTTCAAGTTTATATGCATTGAATTGTTCTAATAATATATCATTTCTTTCGCGCATTGCTTTCTTGAATGCACTTTCTATTTGTTTTTTGGATTTAGCTCGTTCATCTAGTTGCTTTAAATTCTCTTTACATTTTTCCAGCTCTTCTGTCATTTTGACAAATCCATCAATATCTAACGTATCATCTTTGATTTCTCTTTTTATTTCAGCAAATTCATCAGATAATCCATCTATTTTTTTCGATAACATTTCCACTACATCTGCAAATTCTAACGAAGTACTTTCTATCTGCGTGACGGCCTCTCCAATTTTTAAAATTTCATTTCCAATTGCACTTAAAATATCACTTGCCTTCTTTATAATATCAGAATTATAAATACTTTCCACGCCCTGCAGGCCTAAAGTCACATCTTTATTATTACCATAACACTTTTTTAATTCTCGTACTGCCGAATCAATTCGTCCTTTTACAGAATCTAACTTTGCTTTATCTGTTGTGTATCCAGTTTGTTTTTTTAATTTTTCTGCAACGCCTTTTTCCTTGTAAATAGACATTTTATGCTCAACTTCAGATTTTTTAATTTTGCATTTCTCAATCTGCTCTGGAATTTTATTCGCATCTAATAATTGAGAAACCGCTGTTGTCAACTCCTTCACACAAGATGTTATTTCTGCACTTTTTCCTATTTTTCCACCAACCAATTTTTCAAGAAGACCAATTTCATGATCAGCACTACTTGATAGATCTTTTTGCCCAAAATATTGAATTCCATCAAACAAGCTTGACGGTTGTATATTTAAGTCAAGCCCATTTTCATCTATAACATTACTCTGTTCTCCGTATATACGACTAACAATATAATGTTTGCCATGTTTATCAACAACAGATAATGTTGCTTTTCCTCCTGAGCCAAAAATATTTTTTATCAGTGATTCTTTATATTCTTTATCTGTTTGCAACGGCAAATCAAATATATAACGAATTGCTTCAAGCACAGACGACTTTCCACTTCTGCGAATTCCAATTAACGAATTAAGCTCTGATGAAAATCTAATGGTCTGTCCATCAAATTTTCCGCCTTGAAAACTTATAGATTCAATATACCCATGTCTTCTTTCCGGTAATGATTCAGCAACTCTACTTTTATAGTCCTGTAATGCAAATTTAATCGCCGCATATGAATATTCTCCGATTTTTAAATATGTTTGTTTATCGCCTTTTCCAATATCTTTCAATGATTTAGGATCCGATCCTTCTATAAGAGCTGGAATATATCCAAAACAACGATTAAATTTATTTATATTATCCCTTGTCCTCGATTTTTGTATTCCTAAAACTCGTTTTCTAAACGGAGCAAGCCCTGAGAGCGATTCTAAAAGACCGCCTCCACATTCGTTAAACAAACCACTGCCTTGATCAACATGGGCAAATATTACAAAATAATCTTTTCCATACTCTTCCAGTTTTTCCAATGTGCTTTTTAAATCATAACAACATTTTGTATTTCTATTTTCAGGATTAGATATTGTTGCAAATGCGGCTGTTAAAAATGTTTGAATGTGATTATTACCATTTTCTAACCATTCATCAGGATTAAAAACTATAAGAGTATGTATACCATTAGCTCCCTCTTTAACAGTCAATTCCACACCAGGTAATATAAATATTTTTTCTTTACTTGCTGCCCTTTTTAAGGCTTTATATTCATCTTTGTCAAATTTATTATGATTGGTAATAACTCCAACAGAAATATTTGCTTGTTTCAATGCCGAAATATATGATTTCACAAACTCATTTGGTTCACCACTATATGAAAATTCTTTATCTTTTTGTGTATGCAGATGAAAATCTGCCCTTAAAAATTCAAGCCCTGATTCAAACATTTTATCCCTCCTTATATTACTCTACCCCCAACGCCTTAAACACCGCATCCTCAGCACTCTGATACGGAATCAACTGAAATGCACTCATCAGATCAGCAGGAACACTTGCGAAATCAACAAACGATGTACTCGGAATCAGCACCTTCTTTGCGCCGCTATCCAGGCAGATTTGAAGTGTATTGGCAAGTTCATCCACCTTTATCATTGTGCCACTAATTGTTATATCTCCCAACACCGCCAAGTTGCTGACAACAGGCTTTCCAAGGGCAATCGAACAAAGTGCAATCAATGTTGGAAGTGCCAGTTTATCTGTCATGCCGATACCCTGCAAATCCTGATAATTGATGATGTAGTCTTTGGTCGATGTGCTGATAGAGCCACTGATCCGATTGCCGTTGGCTTTCAGATAATTAAATGCCGTGTTCACCGCTTCCTTGCATTTAGAATCGCTGCCTAAGCCAGTCCGTTCAATTTTGCCATTGCCCGGAAGCATCTGACTTTCCAAACGGAATACACCAATCATGCCGCTTTTTCCTCTGGATACGGTATAAATCTGCCCCGGGTTACACATTCCATCCGGTATCAGCTTACCGCCACCCTGTTCTGGTACAGAAACATAATGTTCTGACATATCTTCTAAATCTATATAGGAGAAGTTCACATCATAAAACTCCATACCACCCAGCTTCTTCAATTGCTCCTTGACACGGCGACGCATTTCCAATGCAATCTGAATAATTTCTTCCAGTTCTTCTTTGGTAAACTCACCATTTGGGTACATCAACTTCAGATAACCGTCTATCATACGACGAACCGCAATTGTATCACGCTGATTCAGATTTCTCCCCAAGCGGAAGTAGTTATCAAGTGCATCTCCATACTGCTCCTTGCGAAGTTCTCGGATGAACTCTGCCAAATAGTCACTGATAAAACCGTAATCATCGGTAAAATGCTCCGGTCTGAACTTCGGTATCTCCCATCCTGGAAGATAACAATGCATACGATCAAGAAATGCAGTATCTGTTCCCATTTCCTGCGGGAAAGGTGCAAACAGACTGGACGTTTTCAACAGCACGTCCACACTCTGATTGATATTTCCCACAAATACCATGGACGCAGTAGCAGCTTTTTCTTCTTTGCCACGGGCAAAAGAGCCGGATGCCATATAATCCTTCATAATCTGAATGCCATCTTTATCTTTAAACTTGATACCTGCCACTTCATCAAAAGCTACACAATCCCATAAGCCGACCAGTCCGACCGTTTTGCGTCCCATATTGTAAAACAGGTTTGCAACCGTCGTCTGTCCACCGGAAATCAAAATACTGTTCGGTGAAATTTCTTTGTAAAGATGAGATTTACCGGTACTCCTCGGTCCTAACTCACAAAGATTAAAGTTGTTTTCAACTAATGGTATCATACGGGTCAGAAGCAGCCATTTCTCACGATATGTAAATTCATCCGGTTCCATTCCGATAGAACGAAGAAGGATATCCAACCATTCATCTTTCGTAAAAGCTTTTCGTCCCTGCTTCAGTTCATCAATATCAATGTGCGGCATCTGGATCGGTGTCAGCTTACGGATGCTGATTGGTGAAATATCTTTCTGCTTTTTCTGTTTGGAACGAAGCGGATTTCCATCAATGTCCTCAATACCAAAGTTATTGTCGCCTTCAACCTCATAATCCAGCTGAACAATACACCAGATACCGCCGCAGAGCAGGCGATCAAATTTTTCTGGATATTCATCGGCAATCGGTACATTACCAACGCCCAAATTAGAAAACTCTGCAAAAAAGCAATCCTTTTTCATATCCAGTCGAACAGTCACCATATCAATGATCGTGTGACTACCTTTTTTACGCAGCTGAGACAGAATTTTCTGTGATTCATCCGGGCGTACAAAATTGTCAGCGAGAATACGCTTCACATTCTGTACGCCTTTCTCTATAACAGTCTCATCATCTGAACTGCAATACTGTCCCAACAAAAACTCAAGAACATACACCGGGACATTAGCCCCTTCTTTAATTTTCTTTGTCAGGTCTTTCCGAACAATCTTACCGTCAAAGTTCTGACGGAGCTTGTTCTTTATTTCTTCACGGGTACTTTCACCCTCTGCAAATTGCTCCATCTTTCTCTCCTCCTGCGGCATTAACTAAAAAAATCAAACTCGTCCACCGCAAAGGCGATGTCAATCTGGAATGGCTCCCTCTGTGGCATCTGTAATCCCTGTTCATCTGCAATTACCAGATAATAAGTAGCTGTATTGCTGTATTTCAGAGATTTCAAATTAAACTGACAACGGAAAGTTCTTTCTGCGCCATTATCGCTGGTCTTATCTGCAATAATCTTCTGAATATCACTAATCTGCTTGCCGTCCTCATCTGTAAAGTAAACCTGATAGGTTGCAGCTTCACGGTTTGTACTGACCGCATCTTTTTGATAGAAGTTCAATGAAAAAATCATATTGCTGATTTTACGGTTTGCGGACAGTAAATTAACCGTTACCGGCTTGGTATCATATTTCTGCTTATTTCGCCTATATTCCATAGAATCATTGCGGAGATAATGATACTCAATCACCGGAACAACCATTTCCTGCAAACTGATACCACCATGCACAAAATTCATTCCGCCACCATTCATTTTGATACGAATACTTTCTCTCGGTGCAAATCCATCAAATTCTGTATTTCCTCCCAGGAATTTTACAGGCATCAAGTAATCTGGTTGCACACCTTTCTGCATAATTGCATATCTTCTGCCATATTCTACACACCGCTTGATGCTTTCTTTTTTTGTAATGTCAGAGTTTGTCACATCCACATCAAAAAAACCTCTTTTATCTACTTTGTCCTCTTCCTTCAAAGGACTGTATGTATAAAGGAATCCATGGTCTGCCGTAATTAAAATATTTGTTCCGCCAAATTCATTTACAATGATACGCACGAGGTTCTTTAATTCTGAAATCGCCTTGTCACACGCAGTAAAAACAGCAGTATCCGAAGTGTGGCTGGCTTCATCTATGGTATCGTGGTAAATATAGACCACATCCATACCTTTTACCAACGCACTTCTTTCCGCTCGTTTCATAGCAATGATGTCATTATACTTTAAAGCCACGCTTGCCGAATCTTCTGTTTTCAGAACCTTATCCCTATAAGTACTTGCCGTAGACCGTCCATCTGCCAAAACCGTCAAAATATCGTTCCGAACCTCTACTGTCAGTTCTTTGTGCGGCAACAAAGCTGCCATACCAAACTTTGTAGTAGAAGGAAAGATACTCTGCATACTGCTGATAGAAACCTTACTTTGCGTTTCTCGCTGAAGCTGATCTGCCATCGTAGCTGCCACTTCATAACGCATGGCATCTGAGATAATTACAAACACTTTCGTATCCGAGGTTTGGATACGGGAACGATAAAACTCCTCCTGTTGCGGTACTTCCAGAACTTTACCGTAAGTCGCCAGTTCATCCGCACATACATCTGACCAGTTGTTGCCCAACTCACCTAAGAACCAATGATTATAGAGTCCTTCCACTTTATCGACAACGTGCTTAAATAGATCATCCAGCAGAATATTGGAAGTCTCCAAACTCTTTTGAAAACTAAGATGGAACAAACGGTAATAAGTGTCCATCTGATAGTAACTCTCTGTATATTCTTTCCAGATACTTTTCGCTTCTGCGGTATGGAATCCGGCAGAATGTTCCTTAAAGAAACTTTGCATATTCGCCACTTGTAAGATACCGTCATAAAAATTCTCAAATGGCTCATACCATACACAAGTTCTCCGTTTTTCAACGGTATTCGTAATGGTATCCACATCAATGATATGGTCACTGATCTCTGTCATTAGCTTTGTCAGAATCACTTCATTAATACATGGAAAGCACTCTGTTCCTACCAAATCTTCTACTGTCAGCTTTTCAAAACGCTGATATAGACGAGCTTCATCCTCAACATAACGTGCCACATCATATAATTGCGGAATGTTATCACTATGAAGCCATTCAGAAATAAAATCATAGCAATATGCCTGATGTGGCATGGAAATAAAGCCGTCCAGTCCGGCAAGATATTCCTGCCGCATGGTGCGGGTCGTTGCAGTTAAAAGCAGATGAATTGCTAACCGCCCAAGGTCTGGTTCTTCCTCCACAAATCCGCATCCCTGACGAACCATCGCCCAAAATGCTGCGTCTGCATGATATTTTACAAAATCCTGATAAACCGTATTATTATTCAAATCAAGTCCCGCCTGGAACACACTACGGAGAATCATATTAGGCTGTGCATCTTTCAATCCACAGATTGCCGCCATAACAGCCATGTGTAACTGTGCCGGTGTTTCCGGAACTTTATTCTGTGTACTAACTTTCAAACGACGGTCTTTCGCATTGAAGTAAGCACGATAATTTTTAACCTGTTTCCTCATTGCCGGATTTGATATAAGTCCCATCTCATCCATCCAGATAGAAATCAGATCTGCCCGAAACTCTTCGCTGTAAAGCTCCACGTCCAGAAGCCAGTTATCATCCGGGCGATTATAAACACACGGACTGTAAACCAGATAATTTGTGGTCAAATCATCTACTGAAAGCAGTTTTTTTAAAGAAAACGAATTATTTCCAGTCAGCGCAATCACCTTTGCATTTTCCAAAACCACTTCTTCCAGTTTATCCTCAAATTCCTTATCTTCATCGTACCAGAAAATGATACGACGCTGATAAAAATCAGCCAGAGGTGCAGCAAATCTGCGATTTAAATCTTGTATTATTTTATCTGTATCCATGCTGTCCTCCTACCTTATAATTTTCCAATTTGCTTTTCGTTTTGTTCCGCCCTGTACCAATCTACCTTTTTCCTGTAAAGAAGCGAACATTCGAGAAACCGTTCTTTTCGATATACCCATTTTTTCCGCATAATATGCCTGTGTTGCAGACGGATTCTTCTCTATAATCTGCAACAATTTTTCTATCTGCGTCTGTTCCTTATTAAGCGGCACTTCAGCGCTATTAGTGCCATCATCAGCGCCACATTTAACGCCATTAGCGCCATTTTTAGTGCCATTGGCGTTAATCATGGCGTTATTGGTAGCAACCTGACCTCGATAAATATTAATACGCAAATCAACTTCGCCACCAATAAACTCCGGCTCCCGCAATCCGGCAGCTTTTACTTTATCAATAATTCTCGGAATGCCGCTTCCCCAATGCTCAATCAGGTTCATATAGGCAAACGCATGGGCAAGGGCTTCATTTCTGATTTTGGAATAGCCTTCTTTCATACGCTCCATCGTTTGTCCCATTGGCAGCTTTCCTGGAGAAGTGATTTCCAATCGGTTGTCATATACCGCAACCTGTATTGTACCATGATCCAGATAACTACGATGTACCATGGCATTAATAATCAACTCACGAATAGCATCCGGTGGAATCTCATAAACATCCTGTCGATAAATTCCCACAATGGTAGCACCCAAATGAATATTTCTCAGAACAAACTGAAATGCTTCATCTATCTGCTCCCAAAGCGGACCGGTATATTCTCTACGATCAACAAATACCGCTTTCGTTGTACCTTTGAACACACCACATTGCGTTGCAACGTGAAGTCCTCCGTTGCCAGTCAAAATAGCAAACGCATTGGATGGAAAATCTTTTCCATCACGCTCAATTAAAATTCCCCAGGAACGCAACTGCTGTCTTCCTACATCTTTAATCGATGCTTTCTGTTCCTCTGTACGAGCATTTCTGACAGCCTGCTCTTTCATAGCTTTGCAAAGGGCATCAATATCTTCCTCTGTAACATTTAACCCAGTACATAAAGCCTGATCGTAGTAACGATTACTGCCCTCAAACAACAATTCTTTTATCATATACTCGTCGGCAAGGCGGGTAGTTCCGGCAACACGGACATATACACCGCCATCTCTGCCAAGGGCTTTGATATAATACGGACGCTGTCTGCCCTCAGAAACCTCTACCACAATGACAGTCTTACCATCAACCGTCTGTAAAGTGATGTCTGGGATAATTGCCGGTTCACAGCTGTCTGATACAGCATTTGCAATGGCATCCATTTTCTTGAACACATCTTCCTTGTCAAAGCCAACAACCTCTCTGGTTTTATCGGCAATTCCGAAAATAATTTTTCCTCCGGTTCCATTTGCAAAGGCAACCACAGATTTCATATATTTGATGCTTTTCTCCGGCAGGTTCTCTTTAAACTCTACATTTTTTGATTCCCCTGCAAGAATTTCTTCTATGGTCATTGTAACACCTCGCTCTCTTTGGTAGCATTCGCCACCTGATTATTTAAAGTCACTTTTCAATTCATCATAGAATCCCTTATAATCGGAATATTTTTCTTGCATTTGTATGTAATCTTTTATTTCTTCGATACTTAAAATATTTTGCGGCGGAACATCTCCAACTGTCATTCCTGTAAATTCAAATTCATAATTAAAGCCAAAGAGATCATTCGTTATGTTATATTTGACTATTTCGGCAATTAAACTATTGCGATATATCTCATGAATATCATCTAATTTTACCTTAAATGTTATTACAGACGGAGTCCCCATAATCCATAAACGCTTATAAGGTTCTTCTTTATACAGTTCCCTGTCAATCGCCTCCAAAGACCATCGCAAAATTTCGCCCCCTAAATTGATAGCAAAATGGTTTAATTGATCGTCCTTATATACTTGACTTTTATCAATAAAGAAATGTACCGGCTTTGTTCTGGATTGTTTATCTCGATTCCATAAATAATATACATGCGAAAATACTTCTTCTTTTTTGTCATCATCTAAACCTATATCCACAAGGAGTTTTTGTAATCGTTTCTCGCCAGCACTGTTTTTCCCTCCCGCAGTCACAAGACCATGTTTCCAATATTCATTCTCATCTAAAATACGTGTACAATGACATACTGCAATTTCTGTATCCATATTATCTTTAACAAAATCAGTAACCAACTTCGATTCATCGATTCTAATATCTTGCAACTGATGTTCAATTTGCCACCATTCCTCAATATTATCCGTATTTACTCTTCTTAAAATCATCTTTTCAAATTCAGTTCCCCAATTTCTCAATTCTTTGGGGAACGTGTTCGGATTGTTAAAATCAATCATTTTGTAGCACCTCATCACGAATAAATACCAAACTCACATTTCAGTTATTGGCGATTTTCCAGAAACTTCTCTGTATATTCCAGTCTTAATTCCTCTGCAAGATACAGATCACTCATACAGTGCATATCAGAAACACCATCTCGCATTAGCCGATAAACTTCGGAATGATAAAATAATCCCAATGCCTCATCCAGTGAAAGTCCCTGCTGTTTGGCAAAACACTCAATGACACGGGCATATTTTTTCTGAAGTAAAATCGGGTTTGCAGTCATCATACGCAATCCCTCCTTACTTTATTTTAGCCAAAACATCCTGGAAAATTGCATAATTCTTTTTCACACCATCATCCAGATCAATAGAAATCATCTGGTCGGCAAGGTGATGAATCTTTTCCTCGTAGGTTCTGATTTCAGTATCCTGTGCCTGCAATGTGGTCAGCTTTTTGTTCAGCTTCACACGCTCGCCGGTGGAAGCATTGGCAATGCGCTGTTCCAGATCGGCAATGGCTGTACGATAACGAGCCTGCTGTTCATGCACATAGTCGGTACGGATACGAGCAATGGTGTCCGGCTGATAACGGTGCATATAAATCAGAGCCTTAAAACCATTCTTCTTGCCACTGTCAAACAGCCAGTAAATCGGGCGCTTTCCAGAACCCGTAACCTGATAAGTGTTACAATGATCCTTAAAAAATTCATTTATAAAATAATTCCGAATCACATCTTTCGGCTGACCTTTGCCACCCAGAGCATCGGCAATGAATTTCAGGTTTTCGTCCAACGTATCTGCACCGTAAACGGTTTTCACAAATTTCACAAATAGACCAACAATATCATCCTCAAAGTATTCATCATCGCAAATTGGGATAATGTTATCCTTATCAACATCGAAAGAAGCATACTTGCTGGCATCCCATTCACCGCCTGCATAAGCAAGACTATCCACATCCAAAGAGTAACGACCAAACATACAGCCAACTGCATAGGAAATGAAGGAACGAATATCCCTACTAAGATTGGCTTTGCGGATTGTAATATTCTTTTCATCTACATTCGGTGTCATTTCATTCTGTAAACCATAAATGTTTATAAACACACGATTTAATTCTTCTTCGGCAGTTTTCATACTCTCAAACCAATCATTGCATTGGTCTACCCATTTTTGAAATGCCTCTGCTATTGTGCAAAAATGACCAATAAAAGGATGACGTTCAAAATTCCATGATGTTTCGTATGAATCCCATTCTCTCTTTGATAGTTCAATGCACTTCTCTGTTAATTCACTTATAATTTCATCTTTTTGAGAATAATCTGGTATTTGAATAACATCTCCCACCTTAAAATCAACTGTTGGAGAAAATATTTTCAAATATTCTGAACCCACTTTGCTATTTAACAATGCAATCGCTCTCATTAAATCTTTTCTATTATCACAAAAACCCATCGCCCCTTTTGAATCAAACAAAAAACCTGTCGGTGAGTATCTTACAGAAATGCTACTGATACTTAATGATGTCCATGTTAAACCAACTCTAAAAGCATATTCGCCATTATAATTGTGTGATCTTAACCGCCCTGTTTTTAGATCATAGTTATGTTTCACATCATAGCCATCATTTTCCCAATTAACAAGGTAATTTTGGTTTCCATACCACTTTCTGTATTCTCCACCTTTTTGATAAGGAAACCATCTCTTCTTTGAAGCTATACATTCTCGTTCGTTTTGCACTCCAAATCCAATGGACTCCATCTTCACTTCTGACCACAATCTAAGAAAACGATCATTATCAGCAGTTGCCATACCTTCTCTCGTTACCAACACTTCACCTAATTGTTTAGCATTAAATGTTGCAAAGAATTTATGTGATAGCCAATATGCAATTGGAACACCTGGTATTGCTAAATACTCTTTTCCGCTGCAATTATATTTTCTTTCACTAAAGAATCTTTTATTTTTTTCTTCAACAGTTTCAACATCTCCCTGCTTTTCAAACAGTCGCATATAAGTTCCAGTAAAGTCCGTATTACTGTGTTTTGTAATTGAAAATGCAACCGAGCCAAAATCCGAACCGAATATTCCTCTTCCGAAATGAAGCATATTATCAATTATATAATTCTTTATGAAATTTTTTCGGAGATTTTCAAAACTAACTAAGGACATCCAAGCAGGAATATTTATCATCGACATTTTTCCATTTTTCTTACACATTTCCATACACTTTATCATAAAGCATGTGCAAAAATCAGCCTTACCATCTGGATATTCCTTTTTAACATAATTATTAAGTCTTGCATTTCCATTACTTAATCCCATATACGGTGGATTCGTCACAACTACATCATATTTCTGTGCCAGTGCTTCTGCCACCTGCACCAACGGCAGCAATTCTCTCAATGCTGTCTCACGAGACATATTTATATCTTCCGTAATCTCAGCAAAACGGTCATACAGAGCAGTCCAATTCTGCGGTGTTACAGTCAGAATAGAGCCGTATTCCTTTGCATCATGCAGTTCTTTGATGATGGTGTCCATAGCTGTTGTGAGCTTCACATCGCCATTACAGAAATAGTCCACTGCAAATTTATCTACATGGTTGCTCTCCACAATAGCATATACATGGGGCTGAATGCCACGGCCAAAGAATCGGCGGTCATACTGACGGGCTTTCATCATTACCGCAAAGTAAGCCAGCTGTGCCGCACGATCATCAATATCCATACCGTAAAGATTATTCTCTACAATACTTGCCACTGCTTCACGGGTGGTATAGCCGTAGGATTCATAAATCTTCATCAGCACATCAAACATATACGCAAGAATATGACCGGAACCGGAGCAAGGGTCAATGACTTTCAGCTGATCCGGCGTCAGTGCGGCGTATTCCTTACGAATCTCGGCAAGCTGTGCCTGTACTTCCGGCTCCTGCTCGGCTTCTTCCAGATAGTAGTGCCATTTGGTATCTTCCGGTTCACGGTTTCCGGCAGCATAAGCAGACTGTTCTTCCTCGGTAGGAAGAAGCTGCTCCTTGACATCTGGGTGTCCCTCCAGCCATAAACGACCAAGGCTGTTCTCCACCATGTAGCGAACAATCCAGTCCGGTGTGAAAAGCTGGGTTGCTGCAGGGATGTTTTCTTTTGTGATTTTCACATTCTTTTTCAGTGCTGCGAAAACGTCATCCTTTTTCTCACTGTTATAATACTGATACAACCAGCCGATGATCTGGACAGCATCCTTCCAATCATCCTCCGGTATCAGCTCAATCATCTGCTGAATGACGCTGCCTTCACGGAGCAGATTGTCCGGTAGAAGAAGCTCGGTGTAATCTGCAATCTTCTGGAACATTTCTGGCAGAATCTTATTCAAGGCGTTACACTGCACGATCAGCAGATATTTATACAGTTCTTCGGTCTTTTCGGCATCTTTCAGTTCATAGACCTTTTCCATATCCAGTCCATCCAAATCCAAATGAATGGCTTCGGTTATAATCTGCGGCTTAAAGTTGTTTTCCTCATCCGTGAATACACGCACATGAGAAGGAAGATAGCCGTTGACTTCCATGAATCGCAGAGCAGAGAAGCGGTTGAACCAAGTATAGGCAACCTCCTCCATGACCTGCTTATATCCTTTATCGTTAATCTCAGCAATAAGAGCCTGACGCTGTTTCTTTTCGTCGGCAGTGAGGACTTTGCCGCCAACGCTGTCCACATTGGCATCCTCAATTTTGTCCTCAGTGATACCGTATTCCACACCTTTTAGGGAAACACGGGCGATCAGCTCTGTTCTTGCCCAGACAGCAAATTTTTTAATCGCATTTTTATCCATAGTATTTACCCTTCTAATAAATCATATCAAGTAATTCAAGCATATTATAATACAATAAAAATAATTGAATACAATCCTTTTTTCTAACCTTCTTTGTCATCATTCCATGATCAAGAAAATTTCTGTTTATTACATCTGGCTGATTTTTGAAATCTTTTCCACCTTCAAATACTTTTTCAAGGCAAGCAAAAAGATTTGTATAAAACATAGCAATAAAAAGCATTTGTACATTTATATCTGTTTCTGTACGTGTCTTTGCTTTACTCACGGCTCTTAAACCAACTTCACGCCTTTTTCCCTTTAAGTCTGATTTTTTCTGCAATCTAATCAATACCGCATCTACTAATGAAAATAAAATAAGTGCACACGATTTATACTGCCTATGATTATAATCAAACACTGCTTCTTCAAAGTCTGCTTTTTTCACTCTTTTAGTTTCGCTAATAATCTCAAAAATCTGCTCCATTTTTTGGCCTGAACATTGTTTTAATGCAATAATATCTGCTGACTTTTTATCACTAGGCATATGCTCAAATATCTTTTTTGCATTCTCACACGGATTCATTGTCCATCCATAACTTCCCCATAATTTATGTGCCTCTATAAGTTCCTGTTTACGTTCTTCAGAAAGAGCTGGAATTCTAATTCTTTGTACAGATTCAGAAATTATTTCGCTCATTCTACGAGCCGATTCAGCTAACTCGCTAAAATCATATTTTACAGCAAATGCCTGCTTCCAAACATCTAATAATTCTTGCATTCGACCTAGTACTGAATTTTTTAATGGCTCCAACGCATAATTCATATTAGTCTGCAACAATCCCAACATACTCGCTTGATTTTTTTGAATAATCGAAGTCATATTCTTAATTGCAGGGCTTATACTTTTCTCTAACTGCTGTCCTGAAATTTTTCTCTCAGCTAATTTGTCCATTTCTGGATTTCTTTCGCTTTCTAATTGAAATTCTGTTTTCTCGTTAGATGATTCATTGCTATCCATTATTTTCCCCTATACTTTTTCTAATTCAGCTTGATCTCATCGCAATTCTTCAGCAACTGTTTCAGCTGAGAACGAATCTTTTCTACATAATCATCAATGTCCGCATCCGTCTGTAAGGTCTTTGCTTGGAATACAACCTGACGGTTATAGGCACGAACTACCTTTTTCTTTGCAGTCGTTTGCTCTTTTCCTTGCTGTATCGGCTGTACTGGCGGCTTCGGTGTAGGCGGAGCCAAAACAGATTCAATATTACCGACTGTATCATCCTTGTACTGACACATCGGCAAGAACATAGCATCCAGAAGGGCAAGACTCTTTAATTCTGCAATTTTCTCCTTGCACTGGCTGAAATACCGGTCTGATTTTTCAATCAGATGGGATGCCTTGGAATCGCCGTTTGCGGCAGTGTGGGTTGCTTCCATACACTGACGAACTGTTTCCAGAACCTCGGCACGTTTTTCTTCCAGCATCTTATCATGGGCGGTACGAACCGTATCCATCAACGGATTCAGTTCACGAATCCGGGTATAGTTGAACTTGCTTCCGGTCTGAACCATAGTAATCAAACGGATGGTATTCAGTGCCTTGTGTGCTTCTTCATTTTCTGCAATACGTTCAAGGTCATCATGCAGAGATTTTTCAAACTGTACTGCCTGGTCGAATACTGTCACCTGAGTTTTGAAGAAGTTTTCAATGCCGTTGCTCATGACTTCTTTATTATCAAAGAGAGCATCCTCTTTTTTCAGGACACGCTCAATCAGGGCAATATTGTCTTTCTTCTGAGAAAGTACATCATCCATCAGATGAATGGCTTCCTGTACCAATGCACGATCCGGGTATTTATGTCCATCATAACGGGCATCCAAAGAAGCATAGTAATCACGCTGTTCACTGAATTTCTCAGTCACAAAGCGAATCAGACCATCTTCATCATCCGGTACATCCATGATATCGAAATACTCTCGGAGCATCGCTTTTACATCACGCATCATCGTAGCAGAAATGGTTTTACGCTTGCTGATGGAAGTCTTGCCGATCTCACTCTTTTTGCGGAGCATATCTGGCAATTTCGGGTTATCTGGCTGAATGGTATTGCCTGCATACTTGATGGTTACTTTCTGGGAATAAATCAGCTGTGCCGTAACCGCAGCAATATCAATTTCTTTCCATCCATACGGAATTGCACTATATTTGCTTTGTACGTCCGCCATAGATGTCGGCAGTTTTTTCGCATCCTGCATTTCCAGATATTCTTCCATAGCAGAAGCAGCATCACGGTTTGGCTCCATGCCCGGAAGTGCCGTTACCGCACCTGTCAGAATTGCAATAATATCTGCGTCACTTCCTGCATTATCTGTAATCAGGTCGAGCTTGCTATATACATGAGCAACCAGATATTCAAGAGACTGGTCAATTTTGCTTTTGGCATTTCCGGCTTTAATTTCCAGATGTTCGCCGTCTACATAGAACTGCGCCCTTTCAATGGCATTTTGCAATTCGGTCATTGCACTCAGCTCATATTTTCCGGCTTCGTCCTGTTGGTCACTGATGATTTTCTGCACAGTTTTTGGAAGCTGGCTTACATTTCTCTGCTTTACATACTTACGAATCTTCATAGCAGATTCCAGAGATTCATAGTAAGGCGTATCAGCCAGAACCACGATTGCTTCGTTTCCTTTTGACTCTGCCATCAGACGGTAATCAGTTTTTTCAATAGCATCGGTAGCAACGGTCAGGAAACGCAGACGCATACCACCTGTTGCCACTCCAACGGTAATGCCGTCAACCATCTGATCGAAAGCAAAGTCATATTTTCCATGACGAAACTTCTTAGTTGTGAAAATGTCACCGTAAATCATCTGAGCGATACGCTCCACAATAGAAGCGGTATCCACGTTGGTATCCCGGATTTCACGCTGAATGTCCTGTTCTTCATCAGTCAGAAAGTTATAAGTGTCTCCGGTTCTGCCGATATAGTTCTGGCTCATCAGACGATCAAGGCATCCGCGTACAGCTTCACGCATAACAATCTTATCTACACGAATATCGTCTGCCATAAGGATAACAATATTGTCCAGATTGGAAGGAATATCATCAATATATCGAATCAGGTACAGAAGTTTCAGTACATCTACATCCTGCTGTTCGATACCGTCCCCGTTGTCAGCAGCTTTCTGGCAACGCTCGATCACTCGGCGAATAGAACCGTCCAGGAAAGTATGTACTGTATCGTAAAAACGGAAGAATGGAACAAGTGCGTATTCATCCTTATCCTGAATTTTCTGTGCAGCTTCCTGGAAACCGGAGAGCATGGAACGCTCACCACCAGACAGGTGCTTACCGGAATTTCCGTGCTTGCGGATTTCAGCAAATACTTTCTGCATGATGATGAACTGATACGGCACGAATGGGAAGTTCTCTGTAAATTCTCTCGGTCCGGAATAACCTTTAATATCCAGAATAGAGCCGCTAAAACTGAACAAGTTACGCAAAACAGAATCATTCTGCTCATAAACACCTTCCAGGTCTTTCGTTGCTTCCAGCTTCTTTTTTAAGATACGCTTCTGGATAACTTCATCCACGGAGGAAGAAGATAAGCTCAGTCTTGTTTTGAAACGAGCCTGGATACGGGAGAACTCATCCGCACGAACTTTGATGATTTCATCAATGGCTTCCTGTCCGGTGCAGATCACCCAAATCTTACCATCGCACTCACTTCCGATTTTTTCAGTCAGAGACTGGAGGTTCAAAAGCATATCGGTATCCGTACCAACATACTGACCAACCTCGTCAATCATAAACAGCAGACGGAAGTTGGCAGGCTTGGTATCTACATAGGCTTTCATATCTTCCACAAGCTGTGCAATCGAAATTTCTGTTGCGGTTTTATCATTAAACCACGCCTTAGCATCGTCCTCACTCATATCCAGAACTTCCATCAACGTCGGGATGATGAACTTGCCATTGAAAGCAAAGGCACGGCGCATTTCAAGCCAAGGCTTGCCTTTCTTTTCTTCAAAAACTCTGCGGAACTCCTCGGTTTTTCTCTGCTGGTCAATATAACGCTCCATCATGGCAACTTTCAGATTCTCACCGTAAAATCCCAAATGGTTGTAGAACATCTTTGCAAATACACGAAGTACGGCAGTCTTGTCTTTATTGCTGAAGCCTTCAATATCAATGTTGAAAAGAATGGTTTCCGTCTGTCCCTTCGTGGCACGGTCGATCAGCATAAAAGTTGCCGGGTCATCCTCAAATTTTTTACGGAAACGTTCCACACTGCGGATACCTTTTACCTCTTTATTTTCCAAAAGGTAGGAAAGCATTTTCAAAAAGTGAGATTTACCACTTCCAAAGAAACCAGAAATCCAAACACCCATATCAGCGGTCGGCTGGTCGAAAGCATCACCGTAATAATTGAAGAACGTAATGAAATGTTTCTTCAATTCTCTGGTAATGACATATTCATTTAACTCCTGCTCGATTACATCATCAGCAGCCTGATCTACTTTAATTACACCATTGATTTTGCGGTTAATGTCATCCGCAAACATATCTCGAATCATCATGGCTTTATCCCCCTTAATCTATGACATTGAATGCCCGGTAATAATCATTTGGTGTCAAACGATTGAACAATTTTACATGACGACCATCAAACTCACCCGGATACATAACCAAAATCGGAACATCGAAAAAATACGGTTGCAAAGCTTCCAGTAACGTATGGATTCTCATAAACGGGAACACCTCGCCCACACCTGTCAGCATTAGCACATCACCCGGTTCGTGTGGCTCATACTGGATTTTATCAATGAACTCTCCATTGCCGATTGCGGAGTTAAGCTGCTCCAGAAGATAAGCACTTCCGTCAGCTTCTTCCATATCCGGAATCGCATCTGTGATGTCCATATCATCGCAGATAGAAAGAAATATTTTATATAAATTACAAACAATCAAATGGCAATCTAAGGACTGATCGGTTTCCAGCTGATTTACAAAATGGCGGACAACCATTTCGTTCTCCGGTTCATAACAGAAGATTCTGATATTCACCTCATTGCTGAGTCCCTTGCCTTCCAGGAACTCCGGCTCCTGAATCAATGCCCGAACTTTGTCCAGGCGCTCTTTTATTTCACTCATCGGGTTACCTCCTACACAAAGCAATTAAACGCCGGCAGTACCGCCGTGTCGCCATTGCTTCTGATGGCATTCTCCAAAATAGGATGCAGCCATACTGGATTCAAATGATCTGCCTTGAGGTTGTCGAGATATTCTGTTTCGACAAGCACTCTGGCAATAATCTGTTTTAACTTTGTTATCGTACTATCGCTCCAGGAAGCTACGGTATCATTCTGCTCCTGTAAACGCATAAAAAATGTATTCAAATCTATCTTACCAAAAAACGTGTCCCTTAATCTGTACTTCTCGCCAATGACGGTCAGCATAAATTCCCAAACCAGTCGGCTCTGCTTCATCAATGCATAAAGACAAATCTGTTTTGCTACATCCGTTGGCTGTGACGCAATCGCAGCAACCAGTGAATCATCTTCTAGTACATGAAGCCGTTTGATGCAGGCTTTCGCCATGCGTGTAATAGATTTTTCAGTTGGATACTGAAAAAGATTCTGCTCTACAATTTCTTTAACAATTGCATCATCAGAATTTCCTTCTACCATTAGCTTTGCGGTAGAACGCATTTCGTAGAAAAGGAACGGCTCTCTGGTCAAAGACGCAATATAAGGATAAGAATGATCCATGTTCCCGTACCTCCTTACTGTTTCTCTTTTTTATCGGGAACAAATTCCATGATGTCTCCAACATCACAATTCAAAGCAGAACATATCTTTGACAGAATCTCTGTACTTACATTTTCATCTTTTGATAATCGAGACATCGTTGTTGTACTAACTCCTGTCATTGCACGCAAATCTTTCTTCATCATTTCTTTATCAATTAACAATTTCCACAATTTCTTGTAACTAACTGCCATTTTTTCACCTCAATCTTATTTGCTTGAAATATCTGTTCACATGGTATTTATCATCATATCATAAAAATGCGTTTCAAACAATCTAATCTATCAAAAATCGTAATTCAATTCTGAAATATCGCATTTAAAATCACACGAAGCACATCTTAATAAGACAAGCTGAAAGTACACGTGCCACTATATATCCGATTCCACAGAAAAATTTTATCTCGTTTATTTTCTCTGATTGCAATTTTATTCTTTTTTTCAGTTTTTGCACTTCCTTCTCAGCCATCTTTCTATTCTGTTCCGCCTGATGCTTTAATGACCGTAATTGTTTTTCTGCTTCTTTTTGTTTTCTATATGCCTCATCAACAGCTTGCACAGATGATTTATTCACCTGTATCTGCAATTTAGAGTTCTGGTCCTGAACGTCTTTTATTTCTTCTTCGAGCTGCTCTTGCTCTCTCCTGCTCTTCAATCCGTTTCTGTTCCTCAGATCGTCGTTGCTCTGCTGAAGCAATTGATTCAGCTTCTGCGTTTCGGACAGTTCGGTTGTCAAACGATGAATTTCGTCGTTTAATTTCCGAATTTCGTCTTGCATTTCGTGATTCTCGAAGAATAGCTCTGGCAAACTTAACATCAGCGATAATAGCCCTTTCGCATTCAATGTCAGATTCTTATTCTTGAAATGATGATTACTCATTACCGTAAAATTCTTAGTTCTCTCTACACGAAAAATCTGTGCCA
>OLQF01000381.1_pt1 | contig 36190 bp, 30 predicted proteins | sample 1643171 | NCBI WGS metagenome assembly OLQF01 (sample SAMEA3136702, study PRJEB25190) | human gut metagenome | reverse complement strand
ATAAAACGTGATTATAAACAATATAAATTTAACTTATAAATAAAACAATAGGTGAATAAGAATGCGCAAATTATGAATGGCAAGAGCATACAGTTTTGCTATAATTCTAGGTAAAATAAAGTATTCATTAGGAAGGAGAACAAAGTTGAAAGCAAATCAGGTAAAAGTAATAAAACAAGAATCTTTGCTCCGGCATATAAAACACAATATGCAATTATATCTGCTATTATTGCTTCCGATTATTTTTTATATCATTTTTCGCTATGTTCCAATGGCAGGAAATATGATCGCATTTCGAAAATATCGGGCGGGGGGAAGTCTGTTAGGTGAGGAATGGAGCGGCCTGAAGTATTTTAAACAGTTTTTAAGCGACCCCAATTTTTGGAGAGCATTCAAAAACACTCTTACCCTTAACTTTTCTTATTTAATAGTAAAGTTCCCATTAACATTAGCATTTGCGCTTTTATTAAATGAAATAAAATGGCTGCCATGGAAAAAGTTTGTGCAGACTGTGTCGTATCTGCCGCATTTCATTTCGCTGGTGGTTATTGCGGGGATGATAAAAGAAGTACTAGCTATGAACGGGCCGTTTAATGCTATCCTGGAGTGGTTTGGGTATGATGTTATTTCCTTTATGTCAGAGCCGGCCTGGTTCCCGGTGATATTTGTTGTTTCAGGCGTTTGGCAGAGCCTTGGCTGGGGTACAATTCTTTATTTGGCAGCAATGTCTAATATCAATCCCGGATTATATGAAGCAGCAAGGATCGATGGAGCGAATCGATTTAAACAAGTATTGTACATCACTTTGCCAAGTATTCTTCCAACTATTACAACATTACTGATTTTGGATATAGGGGGGCTGGTAGGTTCTGGGGGAGCATTTGAAAAAGTATTTTTGCTATATAATTCAATGATTTATGAAACAGCAGATATAGTTTCCACCTATGTATACCGGATGGGTGTTGAATCTGGAAATTATAGCTACGCGACTGCTGTAGGTCTTTTTGAAGGTATCATTAACTTCTTTTTGCTTACCACAGCCAACTGGGTATCTAAAAAAGTTTCTGATAGTGGATTATGGTAAAGGAAGGTATGCGTAATGTTGAAAAAAGAATTGGACTATGTATCATCAGCTCCTAAAATTAAAGATTCTACCAGCTATAAGGTGTTTAAGGTATGCAACGCTGTTTTGATGGCAGTGATAGCCATGCTGACATTATATCCATTCCTTTATCTTGTAGCCCAGTCCTTTTCCTCGGAAGCGGCAATATATAAGGGCCTGGTAACGATAATTCCCGTTGGCTTTAATGTGGATACTTATAAATCTGTGCTTTCAAAGGGAGAGTTCCTGCAATTTTATGGCAATACAATATATTATGCGGTTTTAGGAACGGTTTGTTCAGTGCTTACAACAGCGATGCTCGCGTATCCACTTTCGAAACCATCACTTAGGTTAAACAAATTTTTCAGCCCATTTGTTATATTTACGATGTATTTTGGGGGAGGAATGATTCCTAACTATGTTTTAATGAACAGTTTAGGACTTAGAAATACTACAGCGGCATTTATTTTACCAGGATTAATCGGTACATATTATGTTCTGCTTATGAGATCCTTTTTTATGGGACTTCCGCATGAACTGGAAGAGGCAGCGGAAATAGATGGATTGAGTAAAATAGGAGTATTTTTCAGAATAGCATTGCCTCTTTCAAAACCAATTATGGCAACAATGACATTGTTTTATATGTCAGGATATTGGAGCAACTGGTTTAATGCATTTCTGTATTTGGATAATCGGGCAAAATGGCCGGTGGCGTATTATTTACGTCAGATAATTTTGGGGGCAACAACAACCAGTGAGGTGGGTGCGACCGATGCGGTTTCAAACCAAATAGCCTCAAATATTCGTTCAACATCTATGGTTCTGATGGTTCTGCCGATTATATGCGTTTATCCTTTTGTGCAAAAATATTTTGTACAGGGAATGATGCTCGGTGGAGTAAAAGAATAAAAATGGAGGGAAAAGAAATGAAGAGAAAGAAAATTTTAGCAGCGGGAATTGCACTGGCTTTGCTGGTCGGTGGTTGCGGAAGTACAGGAGGAGCTTCTGTTCAGGAAGCCGAAAGCAGCCAAACCTCTGCAGCAGCAGAAAAATCAGAAGAGACAGAGGCAAAAGAAGACCTTGACTATGAGTATGGAGAGACTTTCCATTCGGAAACACCGGTAAGTTATACGATGTTCTGGAGTGATCATGAGGCATATCCATTGACGGATAGTTGGCAAATCTTCGATGCAATTGAGGAAATTACTAATGTAAAACTGGATATCGCTGATTATATGATTGCACGGACTGATTATGATCAGAAAAAAGCATTAATGATCAATTCCGGTCAATCTGCTTATATAATTCCTAAAACCTATGATGAAAGTGCTTTTGTAGATGGTGGAGCAGTTGTCGCAGTGTCGGATTGGGTACAGTATATGCCTAATTATACCAATTTTGTAGAGAAATATAATTTGGCAGATGATATTGCAACAATAGAAAGAGAAGGCGGAAAATATTATCGTTTACCGGGATTGCATGAAGTGGCATTGCAGGATTATACATTTATAGTAAGGGATGATATTTTTAAGGCTGCGGGTATAGAGGTTGCATCAATGGAAAAAGAGTGGACCTGGAATGATTTATATGATGTTTTGACAAAGGTAAAAGCCTATATGGTTTCAGAAGGTATGTGCAGTGAAAGTGATTATATATGGTCAGACAGATGGGCAGGCGGAAATACATCGGGTGGAAATCTGCTGAAACTGATGGGCGCATCCTTTGATGTAAATGCAGGCTGGGCCATTGAAGATGGTATGCGTTTTGATCACGAAAAAGGGGAATGGTATTTTTCACCTGTCTCTGATAACGCCAAGGAGTTCCTGAAAACAGCAACAAAGTTTGTTAAGGATGGGTTATTAGATCCGGAGACCTTTATTCAGGATGATGAACAGGCAACACAGAAGTTTTATCGTGGGGATACTGTAATTCTTGGATCCAGTAAAGGTGCATATGCAGAATATGTTGATAACCTGAATGCAACTCTTGGCAAAGGGAATTATGAGTTATATCAGGTTGTGTGCCCGATGGGAACGACAAGTAATCAGGCAGAAAATGTTCGTTTGGAAAATGGTGTGATGATTGCACAAAAGGCGTTGGATGAGCTTGGTGAAGAAGAATTTATTAAGATGCTCCGTTTTGTAGACTGGCTGTTCTATTCTGACCAGGCCAAAGATTTAGTAAAATGGGGAGTCGAAGGAAAAACCTATGAGTATGTGACAGATGAAAGTGGAAATAAAGTAAAGAAACTTCTTCCGGAATGGTATGGGCTGAATAGTCCGAAGCAATCGGAGGCTCAGAAAGGATTTTCGATTGATACAGGATTCTCTGGTGGTGTATTCTGTTATGGCGGAACGTTTGAACAGGATACGGATGCGTTTATTCCTGAACTGATTGATTACTTTGATCGTGCTTCAGAATATAGAACTACAGCAAAACCTGAACCTGCGCTGCCTTCTACAGAAGACGAAAATGAACAGATTAATTTGTGGAAAACTCCTCTTGTTGATAATGTAAATAGTTGGTATTTGAATTTTATTACTGGAAAGGCAGATATTGATGCACAGTGGGAAGAGTATGTTAAGAGCTGTGAAACATTGAATTCTGTAAAGCTAACCGAACTGTTTAATGAAATATATAAGAGGTCATTAAGTGAGTAAATCCGGTAGAGGTATGTATCTGATGCGGTATATGTATTGAAATGGATGAGAAGATGAGGGGCGTGAGTTTCCACGCCCCTTCATTTTGCTGGTGCGCCCGGGAACGGGCAATTGAAAGGTATCCTTTACGGCTGATTTAATTCCTGAGGGATAGCTGATATTGCTTGGGAGACATTCCAGTCTGCAGCGAAAACGTTCTGGAAAAATTTGAATAATTGTGGAAGCCGGCGGCATAGCAGGCTTCGCAGAGACGATAACCTTTTCGCAGGTATTCCTGCGAAAGGGCTATTTTTTTTGCCAGAATGTATTGTTGGAGCGAAATACCGGCAATTTTTTTGAAACAACGGTTTAAATAGCTGCTGTTATGATGCAATGCGTCGGCCAGCTGCTGGACGGAAAAGGTATCCTCAGTCAGGTGGTTTTCGATATAGGCAAAGGTCTCGTTAATCAGGGCAGGCATAATCTGCCTGAAGTGGGAAATATTACTATTCGGGTTGTATTGATTTATTTTTACAAGGAGTTGTTTACTAAGGGCTTCCAGTAAAATATCACTGCCAAAAGCGCTGGAGTGCTGGGCATCCTCCATTGCACGGGTGAGGGAAAGAAAATGTGCAAGCTCTTCGCTGTCCAGATGGACAAAGTTAATTTCGGTGGGTGCTACCCGATTAAAAATAGAGTCGAGGTCTGTCTGTCCGCTGGAAAATCCAGGAATAATATGACTTCGAAAGTTAATTACTACCCTGCAATAGGGCGCATTGTCAAGAGGATGGACATGATGGAATGCATGGGGAGGAATAAAGAACAGATCTCCGCGTTTCATTTCTTTTGCAGAAGTTTCCGTATAGAAGCAGGCATTCCCTTCCAGCATCAGAAAAATTTCATATCCATCATGATTGTGAAAGGTCATGGTATAATCGACCGAAATGGAGGCATCTTTATACTGGCAATCAATATCGGTGCCTAAAGTCAACAGTATTTTTCGAAATTCAGACGGCATATTTTGCAACTCTTTTCTTTAAGATATTTCATTATATCACAAAATGCACAAAAAGTCGAATTTCGCAAAAAAATAAGTCATAAATTTGGTATTAAACGAAGTCTGTACCATGATAAGATACAAACAAATTTAAGGACGGAAAGAAACAAGGAGGAGAAAACATGCAAAAGAAACGAGCAGGGAATTGCCGGATGGGCTCTGAAAACCATCTGCTGGTACGGATCTGGAACTGCAGATGGTTATATGTAATGCTTTTGCCGGTATTGCTTTATTACATCATATTTAAGTATGTACCGATGTATGGCATTACCATGGCATTTAAGGATTACAACGTATTTAAAGGTGTATTTGAAAGCCCGTGGTGTGGTTTTGATGTATTTCAGAAAATTTTTGATAATAAAAATTTCTGGTTGGTGGTACGGAATACATTGAGTCTAAACCTGTTGACGCTGGCGGTCAGCTTTCCGCTGACGATTATCGTATCCCTGATGCTCAATGAAATCATGAGTGCAAAATTCAAGAAGGTGACACAGTCCATTCTATATTTGCCGCACTTTGTTTCCTGGGTTGTAGTTGCCGGAATTGCGACCAACCTGTTTTCACAGCAGGGTGGAACTGTTAACCATATTTTAAACATGTTGGGAGTTTCCTCAATTCCATTCTTGAGCGACGAAGGATGGTGGATATTTACATATGTCATTTGTAATGTGTGGAAGGAAATCGGCTGGGGGACAATTATTTATCTGGCGGCGCTTACCGGGGTAGATGAATCTCTTTATGAAGCTGCTTATCTGGATGGCGCTACCAAATTCCAGAGACTGATTTACATTACGCTTCCATCCATCAAATCAGTAATCGTGACAATGTTGATTTTACAGATTTCCAAAATGATGACTATCGGCCTGGATGCGCCGCTGCTGTTAGGCAATAACAAAGTAATAAATGTGGCGGAGGTAATAAGTACTTATACTTACCGGTTAGGTATTGAAAGCGCAAAATACAGCGAATCGACAGCAATAGGCCTGTTCCAGTCTGTTATCAATATTATCATACTGTTTGCAGCGGATAAATTTGCGAAAGCAATCGGTGAAGAAGGAATTATTTAGGGAGGATGGGAATGAAAAAGAAAAAAAGAATTACTATTGGTGTGTTTTTTAACTATCTGATACTGACTATAATTACTTTTTGCTGTCTGTATCCTTTCCTTAATGTTATTGCGTATTCCTTCAGCGGGTACAATGCAGTATTAAGTGGAAAAGTAACTTTTTACCCGATTGATTTTACATTGGATGCTTATAAGGAAATTCTTAAAAGATCACAGATATGGCTGGCGATGAGAACGACGGTTGTAGTGACAATCATGGGAACGGCGTTGAGCCTGCTGCTGACTGTGTGCGCAGCTTATGCCCTGTCCCGGGATTATCTGCCGGGAAGGAAGCTGTTTACCGGATTCATCCTGTTTACCATGTACTTTGGCGGAGGCATGATTCCTACTTTTTTGGTAGTGAAGCAGGTGGGATTATATGACAGTATAGGAGCCTTGTTCATTCCGCAGGCAGTGAATGTATTTAACTTCATTGTTATGAGAACATTTTTCAGAGAGCTTCCCAGAGAGCTTGAGGAGGCAGCGCGAATTGACGGCGCATCTGACATACAGACATTGATTAAAATTATCTTGCCGCTGTCTTTACCTATTATTGCAACGATTGGATTGTTTTATGCGGTTGGGTATTGGAATGGTTACTTTGATGCATTGCTCTATATTCAGAACCCGGATAAATATACGTTACAGCTGCGCTTGAGAAGTCTGCTTTTCGGTGATGAGCTGAATAACTCTGCAAATTTGGAGGGTGTGGGGACACAGGTTATGACACAGTCCCTGAAAATGGCAACAGTTGCGGTATCTACAATTCCGATACTTATCGTTTATCCATGGCTTCAGAAATATTTCGTCAAAGGTGTCATGGTCGGATCGGTTAAGGGATAAGAAAGGCGGCAGAAACGGATGATGTTATATACGGATAACTCCAGAGGACGCAATGGTGCCAAGGATCCTGCAGTTGTAAAGTTTCATGAAAAATACCTGCTTTATTATTCTATTATGCCTCCGCTTGGTGATGCAGGGCAAGGGTGGGATATCGGAATAGCGGAAAGTACAGATCTGGAAAACTGGACGAAAATCGGAGAGCTTGGGCGTGTTGGTAAGACGGAAGAAAAAGGAATCTGTGCACCAGGAGCCTTGATATATGGTGGGAGGGTGCACCTGTTTTATCAGACCTACGGACAGTTTGAAAAGGATTCCATTTGCCATGCATGGTCTGAGGATGGTGTACATTTTATCAGGAATGCTACGAATCCTATTGTGCAGGCACAGGGAGACTGGAACAATAAAAGAGCAATTGATGCGGATGTTGCAGTTTTTCAAGAGCAATTATTTTTATATTTTGCAACCAGGGATCCGGAAGGAAAGATACAGATGCAGGGCGTAACCAAAGCGCCGCTTGACGGGAAATTTGAGCGTTCAAGCTGGCAGCAGTGCTGCACCGAAGCTATATTGAGACCGACGCTTGAATGGGAGCAGGATTGTATTGAGGCCGCGGCCGCGCTGGTCCGGGAGGAAAAAATGTACTTGTTTTATGCAGGGGCATATAATAACAGCCCACAGCAGATTGGCGTGGCAGTCAGTGAGGATGGCATCCATTTTGAACGCCTGATGGAGGAACCGCTGCTTGAAAATGGGAAACCGGGTAGTTGGAATGAGTCTGAATCGGGACACCCGTATATTTTTGAGGATGAGGATAAAAGAGTATACCTTTTTTATCAGGGAAATAACGATGGTGGCGCTTCCTGGTATTTGTCCAGAGTAGAAGTCGGTTTTACTAATGGAAAGCCATATATTATGAAATAGAAGCATAACTGCTTTTATAAGGATATGAAAAAAGAATGATTGAAAAGGAAGGAAAACATGATGAGAGGAAATTTAAAAAAATGGATGGCGCTGATGCTTTCGACAACAATGCTTGCAGCCTGTATGACAGGATGCGGCAGCGAAGAAAAGGAGGCTGCATCAAAGAATGAGCCTGCCAAAGAAGAGGCTGCTGTAGAAAACACAGAGGTGGCAGAAGAAGCCAGCGGTTATCAGACAACCTATGGTTCCAAGCAGTTTGATGATGTGACCATTAAGGTAGAACTATGGGATCGCAGCAATGCGCCGGAAGGCTCCACAATTACTGACAATAAATGGGTGGATTATGTGAATCAGGAAATGGGAAAGGTGGGAATTAAGGTTGAGTTTGTACCGGTTCCCAGAAGTGATGAAATGTCCAAGATGCAGACAATGGTAGCATCTCAGACGGCGCCTGATATTACCATTACATATTCCTATGCGACTGCAGAAGATTATTTTAAACAGGGTGGAATCTGGAATCTGGCTCCCTTCATTGATGGAGAGGATCAGGCAAAGAATATAAAGGAATATATCGGAAAGGACGTACTTGATATTGCAAGGACTCCGGATAATGAATTATATGGCATTGTGGCCCGAAGAGCAACTACGGCAGCATGTAATATGTATTTAAGAAAAGACTGGCTGGATAAGCTGGGACTTGCCATACCCACCACACCAGATGAATTGTATCACGTGATTGATCAGATGGTAAATAACAATCCGGATGGAATGAAAGAGGTAATCGGACTGGAACCCTGGATGTTTTATAATCTGCGTATTGCATTTTCCCAGGTCACAGAAGATCCGATAATGTCCAGGGTTGCCAGTGGTGCTGATTATATTACGGAATATGCGGATCCGGGAAGCAAGGAATATTATAGGTTTCTGAACAAAGCTTATAACAACGGTTTGATGCATAAAGAGTATTTTGCTATGAATGAAGACCAGTTTAAAAGTTATATTGTAACCGGTGCATTAGCATGCTTTGAAGCAAATGTAAACTTCGCTGCTGATCCGGTCAGGGGAAATCTGGTAAAAACATTGCAGGATAATGTTCCAGGTGCAGAATTGATATCTCTGCCTGCATTAAAGAATCCGAATGATGGCAAACAGTATAGCAGCGGGTATTGCCCTGGCGGCCTGATTGCTTTCTGTCCGCTGACAGCTGATGAAGAAACGGTTGAGGCCTGCATGACATATCTTGATTGGATGTGCACAAAAGAAGGCGGTTTTGCAATTTATCATGGTTTTGAGGGAGAACACTTTGAATATAATGAAGACGGGGTTCCGATTGCAAAGGATGTTGCATATAATGCGAAAGATAAAGACTGGCTCCGTCAGGATCTGTTCCTGACAGGAAATTCAGGATATTTTGCAACAGCGGAAGAGTTTAATGCAAGCCAGGCTGCAGAAGCTCCCGGATTTGAGGAATTTGTGACGCAAAGCTTTGAAAATTCATTAAGTGGGACAGTGATTAATGCAGAGGCCTATTCTTCCCCTTCTACCAGTGAATTGACGACAGATCTGGGGCTGGTAAGAGATGAGTATAAGGTTTCCTGTGTAACCTGTCCGGAAGACGAATTTGAAGCAACCTATGCAGAATATATGTCCGAGCTTGAGAAAGCAGGAATTCAGAAAATTATTGATGAAAGAATTGAGTATTTCTCTTCTATGGAATAAAAGGGCTTGGTTGTCGAAAGTTTGAGGGAGGAGCAGAGACATGTAGGTGTGGCTCTGCTCCTTTTTGAAAAAAGGGGATTAGGAACATGAAAAAAGTAAAACTCGGTATCATAGGAATCGGCGGTATGGGAAGCGGCCATGCCAAAAACATCGTTGCTGGAAAAGTGTCGGAATTAGAACTGACTGCTGTGGCGGATCTCCGGGATAGCAGAAGAATATGGGCAAAGGAAAATCTGCCGCAGGAAGTCCATATTTTTGACGATGCGGAAAGCCTGATTTCTTCCGGATGCTGTGAGGCGGTGTTGATTGCAACACCCCACTATGAGCATCCGCGCATTACGATTCTGGCATTGGAAAACGGGCTGCATGTATTATGTGAGAAACCAGCAGGCGTGTATACGAAACAGGTACGTGAAATGAATGAAGCGGCAGCAGCGTCCAATAAGACGTTTGCAATTATGTTTAACCAGCGGACCAATTGTGTGTATCGTAAGATGAAGGAAATCGTGGATAGCGGCAAGATGGGGCAGATTAAGCGTGTGAACTGGATTATTACAAATTGGTATCGAACACAGGCTTACTATGATTCCGGAAGCTGGCGTGCCACCTGGGATGGAGAAGGGGGTGGGGTACTCTTGAACCAATGCCCGCATAATTTGGATCTGCTGCAGTGGATTTGTGGTTTGCCGGTGAAGGTGCGGGCATTCTGCCATAACGGAAAATGGCATGACATCGAGGTAGAGGATGATGTGACTGCATATCTGAAATTTGAAAATGGGGCGACCGGTGTATTTGTGACATCTACGGCGGATGCACCGGGAAAAAATCGGTTTGAAATTTTGTTGGAAAAAGGATGCCTTCTGTGCGAGGATGAAAAACTTACCTGTTATGAGCTGGATGTCAATGAACGGGAACATTGTTTTAGCGCGAAGGAAGGATTTGCAACACCATCCGGTCATGAGGCAGAGATAGAAACAGATGGGCAAAATCCCCAGCATATGGGGGTGATGCGGGCGTTTGCAGCACATATCCTGCATGGAGAGCCTTTGGTTGCTGCAGGAGAAGAAGGGATTAGAGGCCTGATGCTGTCTAACGCCATGCATTTGTCAAGTTGGACGGAATCCACAGTACAGATTCCTTTTGATGAAGAACGTTTTCTGGAACAGCTCAATGAAAGAAGGGCATCATCGAGAATAAAGAAAAATGTTGTTGAAGCGACATTTGATACAGAAGGTACTTACGGGTCAAAAATTAGGGAATAAGAGAATTTATGATGGAGGAAACATAGAAATGAAAAACTTTAAAATACTGAAAAACTGTATTATCAGTGGGTTTGCGGATGAAATTGATAAAAGTGTGGATAATCAGATTGCACTGTTAAAGGAATTAAAGATAAGTCATGTGGAATTTCGAAGCGGAGATGGAAAAGGGATTGCAGAGTTTACCATTGAAGAGGCGAAGTCAGTGAAGGAGAAGCTGGATCAGAACGGCATCAGGATTTCCGCGCTGGGTTCCCCCATAGGAAAGATTGGGATTCTGGATGATTTCGAACCACATTTTGAGGTCTTCCAGCATGTCTGTGAACTGGCAAAAATTATGGGAACCGACCGTATTCGGATGTTCAGCTTTTATCTTCCTGAAGAGGGCGAGCCTGCTCAATACCGGGAGGAAGTGTTGCGCCGAATGAGGAGGATGGCAGAATATGCAGCAGCGAAAAATCTGATATTACAGCATGAAAATGAAAAGGAAATTTACGGGGATAATGCAGCAAGGTGTTTGGACCTGATGGAGGAATTTTATGGCCCGGCATTCCAGTGTACGTTTGATTTCGCCAACTTTGTACAGTGCGGGCAGGATACATTGGAAGCCTATGATATGCTAAAACCATATATTTCCTATATTCATGTAAAGGATGCTATGTGGGAAGATGGCATGGTAGTTCCGGCAGGAATGGGAGATGGACATGTGGCGGAAATTTTAGAAAAACTGGATCGAAATGGGTATCAGGGTTTTTTGAGTCTGGAACCGCACCTTGCGGATTTCGCCGGGTTTAAGGGGCTGGAACAGTTATCGAAAGCAAAAGGGCGAAGCGACGGTGCGTCAGCTTTCTGTCAGGCATACGCTGCACTGGTGGGGCTATTGGAGAATGCTATATAGATATATTTTCATAATTGGACCGGAAAGTTTAGCTGGAAAAACAGATGGCATCAATAGAAGAGTATCATAAAAAGTGATTAAATATAATATAAAACCGTCTTATATATAAAACAATAGGTGAATGGGAATACGCAAAATATGAATAGAAAGAACATACAGTTTTGTTATAATTCAAAATAAAGTAATACATTATGATATGGATAACCTTGCGGTATCTGCAGAGCTGATTATCTCAGATGGTGTTGATTAAAAATAAGGAGTAAATGATGGAGTATATTAAAGGTAAGGGAGCGGAAAAAAAGTGCGACAATATAAAAATGTTCCATACCCATCATGCACCCGTAGGAGCGTGGGCCAGTCTGACATTTGGCTCTCCGCAAAAAGGCGTGAGTATTGACTTCCAGGAACCAAATGTAAAGGACTCGGGAACTTTATTGTTTGGAATGGCAAATGAGGACGAGGTATACACAATTGGATTTACGGAGAGAAAGGACACAACAGAAGAAAAACGAACCGGGGATAGAGAAGAGATAAAGACAAAAGGAGTTTATGAATCCTGGAATTTGTATCCGACAGAAGATATCAGGAGAACCCTGACGCCGTCAATGGACAGATATGAAGCTGGGAAGCTTTCGCTGACAGTTCATACGCCGTATGATGCATTGCCGGACCCGGAAGACGGTCAGATACCGGCGGTCTGTTGTCTGCCTGGGATTATTATGGATCTTATGGTAGACAATATTGCGGGGAAAAAGGACACTATGGCCTTTTTTGGATTTGTTTTTCGGGAACCAAAGAAAATATATGCTTCCCGGGAAGCAGGCCTTTGCAGTTTAAGCTACAGGGATGAGTGGATGTTTGCAGCACAGGATCAAGAGGATGTATTTTTGATACAGGGTGGGGATGCGCTGGAAAAGCTGAAAAAATGCGAGGAGGCTGTCCACCAGAATGGTCCGGCGGTGATTGGAATGCGAGTCCCGGCGGGCGAGACCAAAATGCTTACGGTTGCCTGGACAGTATATACATGTAATGGGAGCAATGGCTTTATGCCAATGACGTATTATTACAGGAATTTTTATGGAGATCTAAGGAAAGCTGCTATAGGAGTACTGGATTATGCTCCATTGATTAGGGAAATAAGTAAAAAAACGGATAAACAAATCAGGAGTTTGCATTGGGATCAGAAACGTTTCATGTTATTCTGTCAGGCGGTTCGTGCATACTATGCATCTTCACAACTCTTGCAGGATGAAAACGGCTGTATTCACTGGAATACTTGTGAGGGAGCTTATCTTTGGAGAAACACCCTGGATTTATGTGCTGATCATCTCATATGGGAATTGAAGAGGAATCCCTGGGTGGTCAGATCTATGATGGAAGACTTTATCAGGCATTATTCTTATAGGGATAAGGTGGTTTTTCCTGGGAAAAAGGAAGAGTTTGAAGGTGGTCTTAGCTTTACGCATGATATGGGATGCTATTTTTCATATTCTGAATACGGTTACAGTGCATATGAACGGGAAAATGATTCCAGAAGCGGATTTTACTTTTATATGACGACGGAACAACTGCTGAACGGGATATATTGTATTATATCCTATTGTTTGTATACCGGCGACATTATATGGCTGGATAAGTTTCCGGGACTATTGTCTGAATTAATGAGCAGTTTGGAAAACCGTGATGCGCCAACGGCAGAAGAACGAAATGGGATATTAAAGGCTGTTTCCGTGCGAAGCGGAAAATGCAGGATGGAAAGCACGACCTATGATTCTCTGGACTATGCGTTGAGGGAAGCTTCAGGAAGTTTATACCTATTTATTAAATCATGGTGCTCCCTGGTTTTATTAAAGCATTGTGCTCAACAAATGGGTGATATGGATGTAGCAGCGCGGGCGGAAACAATGCTCAGCAAATGCCGGGAATCTGAGAAAATGTTTGAATCCGGGGAAAATACCTGGATGCGTGCAAATCTTTATACCGATGTGCAAAGTGCCGTGTCAGCCGTTACGGAACCGCTGGCGCTTCCCTATATGTTGGGGATACTGACAAAACAGGAAGAGCCTGTGCTCTTTGAAATATTGTATTCACACAGTATTGCGTGTTTGCAGGATGGTATCTGTATTGATCATGAAACAGGAGGGCTGCGCCTTTCCAGCAGCAGTAATATTACATGGACATCGAAGACTGTATTGACGTTGTATGCTATGGAAACGGTTTTAGGTCTGAGCCTCCCGGAATCCCTTTCGGAGGAATTGATTAAATGGGCACAAGTCAGTGCGCGTGACACAACAATTTCAGATCAGATCCTTAGTGACACGCGTGCGGTTATCGGAGGTATGTATTATCCCCGTATTGTAGCATCTTCCATATGGGTGGAAGTTCAGCCAAAGGCGGAGCGGAAGGATTAACAGGGAGGGATTCGGATTAAAATGAAGTTTGAATTTACAGCCAGAAAAAGAGGAGACGGAGAAGAATATTTTCCTATAAAAGAGCATGGCCTCATGGTGGGGATACAGGAAAAGGGCGGAAACGGTACCCCGGATAATCCGATTTTATTTCAAATAAAAATAACAAACACCAACCAAGCTGGATGGTATGGCGTAATACATTGCAGCATGTCTTTTGAAAAGAAAAAACCTCTTTTCTTCCTGCCGGGATTTATGTATGGGACGAATCGGGGAGATGCGCCAATGAGCAGGTTTCGGGAGTTCCCGCATCTGCGTGAAGGAGAAAACAGAAGGCCTGCGTCAGGGTGGTGGATGGTAAGAGGAGATCATTTATCACACCCTGTTGCGATGGTATTTCAGAATGGAAGACTTTTTGGGTTTTCCGCAAGCCCGTATTTTATCAAACAGCAGGAAAAGAAAGTGCAGTGGGCTGCCGGAGAAGATGGGGAGTTTATCCAGTACAGCGGATTTACATGTTCAATACAGGATGGATATATAGGATATACACTTGGATATGAGAATGCGCCATGGCTTTTTGTACAATCTCAGGATGTTAGGGAACGGTTGCCTCTGGCAGAAAATTGTTTTGAATTGTCAGCAGGCGAGAGCGTGTTTTTTTCGATTAAGGTATATGATTTTGCAGCAGAAGATGAAAGGGCTGTTCATCAGGTCATTGAAAAAGTTTATCAGGAATATCATGAAAAACCGAGAAAGGCCGCGCAGATTGATGAAACGATTAATGATCTTGCGGGCGCTATATCTGAATACGCATGGATTGAGAAAGAAAAGCTTTACGCTGGAATCGTATATCTTCATTCTGACCAGACAATTGAACATGTTAAAATACCGTCTATTGCCTGGACAAACGGCCTCGTTGTGGCTATCCCCATGTTGATGTCTGCCTTTAGATTGGGAAACAGCTTAATGAGAAATCAGGCGTTGGCCTGCATACAGCATATTGTGGATCATTCATTAAATCTAAGAACCAATCTTCCTTATGAGGCATACTGCGAAGCACAATGGAATAATCGAGGCTGGTGGTATGATTATCTGCACAATCCTGGTCATACATCTTATGTAACCGGCCAAGCTCTGTACTTTTTATTGAAGGCATATGATTTTGAAAAAAATCACTATAATGTGGAACATAATGACTGGGTTGACTTTATAAAAAAGGTGGCCGCCGCCCTTGAAAAAACAAAGAATGCAGAAGATGAGTATCCATACATCATCTCTGAAAATTTAGGTATTGGAATAGAGTACGATTCGTTTTGCGGCGCATGGATATTGGCTGCTCTGGCATATTATTGTTACCTGTTTCATGATAAGGAGATGTTTAAGGGATTAATTAAAAGCGAAGAACATTATTATGACGCATTTGTAAAAAAACTGCAGTGTTATGGGGGCCCTCTTGATACAGAGAAAGCGATAGATTCAGAGGGGATACTGGCGTATATCCGCGCTGTCAGGCTACTGCATATGATAACGGGAAGAGATATGTATCTTAATCATCTTAGGGATGCATTATGTTATGAGTTCAGCTTCAAATTCTGTTATAATTCACCTGTGAAAGTGCCACCATTAAGCAGAATCGGATGGTCGAGCTGCGGTGGAAGTATTACATCAGTGGCCAATCCGCATATTCATCCGATGTCCAGTACTGTAACAGATGAGATGTTGTATTATATCAGGCATAGAAGGGATGCTTATATTGAAAGCCGCTTGAAGGATGTAATTGGATGGGGGCTTCAATGCCATAACCGGTTTGACGGTGAATTCGATTACGGATTAAAGGGATGGATGTCCGAGCGCTTTTGCCATTGCGAGGGGCTGCTTGCCCAAAAGTATTCGGATGGCTCGTTTGCAAGTACCTGGTTTGCGCTAATGCCGTGGGCCGGTTCGAGTATATTAGAAGGGCTTACGGGAGACTGTTGGGAGGAATTCCGGGCAAGAACAGACATACTATGAATCAAATATACAGCATAAATTGTATAACCCAGGCAGCCACTGAGCTGCCTGGGCTTTTATGTTTTTGTTCTGTATTCATTGGGCGTGCAGTCATAATATCGTCGGAATATGTGATAGAAGTGTGTAGGGTTTACGAATCCTATACGGTATGTAATTTCAACCACACTTAAATCAGTATCCAACAGTGAACGAGATGCTTCTTTCATATATACCTGCTGGCAATAATCCTTCATAGAAAGGCCATACCATTTTTTAAATATACGATTCAGATAATCACAGTTATAATTCATTCGATGTGATATTTCTTCAGAAGTGAGATGATGTTTGGCGGTATCCAGAAAGCGGCGGATGTCACCTGCGAGAATAGCTTCTTTTCCAGAACTTAAATCCACATAAACATGATTATAGTAATCTATATTCTCAAGCAGGGACAGAAGCCGTTTAGTCAGGCCGTGTACTATGGAAAGACAACCGGGATATCTGTTTTTCGGCTCCTCAATAATAGTAAGAATCAATTCAGAAACATAAAAAAATAATATACATACATTGACAATCGTAGAAATATTATGAAACGATAGTATGGCTTGCAGCCAGAGCCTTGAACTACCCGGTTTTTAGGGACAATAACTCCTGAAAATGATAGAATATACATGTTGTTTTCAACTATATACATTTATATTAATATTTTGTTGAAGTAAAATAAAAATGGTATAGATGTAGGAAACTGTTTTGATGAAGGAGAAAAATGAAATGGAGAATTTCCATGCTGAATGGGCGGCCTGCCTGTTGGAAGGATTAGAAAATAATTGTCCGGCAGAAATACGTCAGGCCTGTTTGGAGAAATGTGCCTGCTTCCATTACAGGGTTAATAATATGGATTGCCTGTTGGAGAAATATGTTGGAGATTTAGTTGGTTTTACCGATTTCCTACAGAGGGAGTATGGATGGATTATCCAAATAGATAATAACAATAAAAGAATCATGGTTGATGAAAATAAGGACTTCTGTGTATGTCCGATAACAGCAGCAGCTCATGGTAAAGTATCCACGATACTTTGCGATTGTTCAGCCCATTATGCCAGTAAAATGTTCTCCAGGGTTTTAGAAAAAGAAGTAGGTGCTAAAGTTAAACGCTCTTTTTTGAGGGATGGACTCTCCTGTATTTATGAGATTGTAATTGAATAAATTTTAGGCAGTACTGTTCTATTCATTATAATAGTTATTGACAGCTGCAGGGAAAAAAGAGATGGGAACCCGCAAAATTGCGTGGTTTTCACCTCTTTTTATTTTGTAAGCAGAAATTTTACAAATGCCTGTTCTATATGTAATAAAGGTAAAGGAAAAGTTCCGTACTATAAGACATAATTTGCGCGCACAATTGATTAGAATGAACTGTAAAAACAGAAAATATAGTGTTTACCGTGTGAGATTCTATGAAAACACCGCTTAATGATTACTTTTTTCTAAAGTTAATTGACAAGTGTCTGAATCCGGACTATACTAAACTAATCCGAAATCGGACACATATGAAAGGAGCAAAAATATGGATACATTGAAAAAACAGATAATGGAAATTAATCAGCTTTGTAATGAAAGCGACGGGCTATATCATGATATTGCTCAAAGCTATGGGCTTTCAGACAGTATATATTGGATTTTATATATTCTGTATTATAATGACTGTCCTGTTTCGCAAACAGAGCTGTGCAGTAACTGGTATTACTCAAAGCAGACCGTCAATTCTTCGATTTCAGCCATGACGAAAAAAGGATGGATTATGCTGGAGACTGTTCCGAAAACGCGGAATCGGAAAAATATTGTTCTTACAGAAGCCGGCCGTATTTTCTGCGCTAAAGTCATAGGGGAAACTTATGAGGTGGAAAAGGCCGCCTTCTCGAGAATTACAGAAGAAGAAAGAGAACTGTTTTTATTGTTATTCAGAAAAACAAATAAATATATGCGGGAGGAATACGAGAAAAGATATTCTTCGTCACAAGAGTAGTTTCTTCCGTATCATGTGAGACAGTGGAAAGGACTGAAAATATGAAAAAGAAAGAGAATAAATCCAATACATTCTTTTGGATTGCAGGAGCCGCTTTTCTGTTATGTTTGGTTATGTTTCTGAAAAAGAAAAATTATATTGTCATAAAACCCAGAAAAACTGAGTGATTGAAGCCTGTAGGAAGGGATAGACATTCCTGCGATTATTCCGTATCTTGCAGAACTTGTAGAATTTCGGCAGAAAGGTTAGAAAACATGGCAATTCAGTTATCAGACCATTTTAACTATAAAAGACTGTTAAAGTTTGTATTTCCATCCATTATTATGATGGTGTTTACCTCTGTATATGGAGTGGTGGACGGTTTATTTGTGTCTAATTATGTTGGAAAGACCGCTTTTGCGGCAATTAATCTGATTATGCCAATGGATATGATTTTCGGCGGCGTTGGATTTATGCTTGGAACAGGCGGCAGCGCCCTGGTGGCAAAGACACTTGGGGAACAGGACACTGACAGGAAATAAGGCCGATCATCAATGCGTGTGCAAATGGAGCCTCGGAGATGGTATCCAGCGTTACCTCCTCTGTGGTGGGAATCCTATATAATCTTCAATTACTCCAATATGCTGGAGAGAACGGCGTTGCTTCCTACGGGGTTCTTATGTATGTTCAGTTTGTTTTTGCCGCAATTTTCCTTGGATATTCCATGGGGAGCGCTCCGATTATAAGCTATCATTATGGAGCGGAAAAACATGGGGAATTGAAAAACCTGTTTCAAAAAAGTGTTGTTTTGACGGGAACAATTGGAGGCGGTATGGTGGTGGCTGCCCAGCTTTTTGCAGTACCGCTTTCCAGGCTTTTTGTAGGGTATGATCCAACGCTGTTTGAAATGACGGTCCATGCGATTAGGATAGCAGGTGTTTCCTTCCTGATTATGGGATTCAATATTTTTGCATCAGCCCTTTTTACCGCTCTTAATAACGGCGGCGTATCAGCGGTGATCTCTTTCCTGCGGACATTTGTTTTTAAACTTGCAGCCGTGCTGCTCCTGCCGCTTCTTTTGGGACTGGAAGGTATCTGGTGGGCAGAAGTGACGGCGGAGATTTCCGCATTTGTACTGTCGCTTATTTTCCTGTTTATTAATCGGAAGAAATATCATTATGTAATCATGTATAATTTCTTCAGTTATCCACAAAAACCAGCCACTAGATATAGATAACAGCCTTTTTGCCATACGATATCTTGATATGTCGGTGGATAATGTGGATAACTTTGTGGATAGCGTGGGGAAACGTTGGGGACAAATATGTGTTAAGACGACATCTGCGTGCTGAAGCTGTCGTCTTTTTCTATAAAGAAATCTGCGCAGATTATTTATAATGGAAGCATAGAATAAAAGAAGGAGTGAATGGGGATGGAATATTATACGGAAGTAAAATTAATGGGGGATGCATATGGCGCAGGCTTTTCCAATGGATTGACCATGTGCGGGAGCCAGTCGGCGGCGGCCTTTCGCAAAGTGGAAGATATGGGCCCGGATGCTGTGTACGACGATGACAGGCAGCATCGCATTGTGCTTCATAAAAAAGCGGCGGGTCAGGCTGTGGAAGTAAGTACGGAATTTATAAATGACAGCGCTGAAGCCGTTACTTTGGAAATGCTGTCATCATTTGCGATCAGGGGGATCAACGCAGACAGGATACACAGGCTGCAGTCTTTTTGGAGTGCGGAAGGAAAACTGAGGACGGAATCCATAGAAGAACTGCATTTGGAACCATCATGGAACCGTTGTGGGATGAGAGTGGAAAAATTCGGAAATGTTGGTTCCATGCCGGTGCGTAAATATTTCCCGTTTCTGGTTGTGGAAGACAGCAAAAAACAGGAATTTTTAGGCATTCAGTTATATTGCCCTTCCTCCTGGCAAATCGAAATATTATGTAAGGATGATGATACGCTTACCATAGCAGGCGGGATTGCGGACAGGGATTTTGGCCACTGGATTAAAAAATTAAGCCCCGGAGAAAAGTTTGTGACTCCCAAAGCCGTAATTGCCGGGGGAAATACATTATATGAAGTATGCGATAAGCTTGTTAAGGCGCAGAAACCTGCAATATCGGATGTCGATAAAAAAATGGGAATTGCTTTTAACGAGTATTGTACCACATGGGGAAATCCGAGTTACGATAATATAAAAAAGATATGTGATAAGCTGAAAGGGAAAGGAATCCAATATCTTGTCATTGATGCGGGCTGGTATGGAAAAGGCCAGGGCTGGTGGAACAGTATGGGAGACTGGAGTGTCAATGAGGATAAATTTCCCGGAGGGCTGAAAAAGATTGCGGATTACATACGTTCCTGCGGGATGATTCCGGGGTTATGGTTTGAAATGGAATCCGTAGGCGCCAATTCGGAGCATTATGAGGATAAGGAGCATCTGCTTTTAAAGGATGGAGTACCGTTAACCGTAGGGGAACGCCGCTTCTGGGATATGGAAGATGAATGGGTGATCAATTATCTTGGCGGTAAAGTGATTAAGCTGTTAAAGGAATGCGGGTTTGGTTATCTGAAGGTGGACTATAATGATACGATTGGCATGGGATGTGACGGGCCGGAGAGCATGGGAGAAAATCTTCGGAAAAAAGTACAGGCAACACAAGAATTCTTCAGGAAAATAAAAGCAGAGATACCGGAAATAGTTATAGAAAACTGTTCCAGCGGAGGCCACAGGTTAGAGCCGTCCATGATGGAACTGGTATCCCAGGCAAGCTTTTCCGATGCGCATGAAACGTTGGCAATTCCTCTTATCGCTGCCAATATGCATAGAGTGATACGTCCGGAACAGAGCCAGATATGGGCGGTTTTGCATGCAGGGGACAGTGACAACAGAATTTTTTATTCTATTGCCAGTACTTTCCTGGGAAGGATGTGCCTGAGCGGTGACATTTACGACTTATCAGAGGCACAGTGGAAGCTCGTAGAGCAGGGAATGGATTTTTATGGGATGGCTTCGGAAATTATCCGCAGTGGCGTCACGGTAAGATGTGAATACAGTACTACACAGTATAATCATCCAACGGGTTCGCAATTGGTTATCAGACAGCTTGGCAGCCGTTGCCTGGCAGTTCTGCACCGTTTTGAAAACTCAGAGACTACAGACCTGGAGTTCCTGAAGGGAGGCAGGGTGATCGCGGAGTATGGAAGGGCTGAGGAAGATTTTAGTGCAAAAGCTTGGATATATGAAATTGATCAATGAAATGTAATATTTTTCTGGACGACAGTCCGGCCCGTGTGCCGGGCACAATACTTCGCGCCTATGAAATTTGGGCGGAGGAGGGGGACGGACGCTGGGAAAAGGGCTGGGAAGAGACGGGAAATTACCAGCAGATGCTTCGTATTCCGTTGAACAGGACCTTGAAGCGTCTGAAATTCATTCCAAAGCATCCTGGGGGAGCAGGACGGCCAGGCTGTATGCGATGGAACTTATTTAAAAAGGCGTCTAATCCGTTTTCCCGCCCACATACCTCATCAAATCCCCGACAGGCAGCGGCTTGCTGTAGTAATAGCCCTGATAAAGGCTGCAGCCCAGCTTCGCCAGCATATCGCGCTGCTCCTTTGTCTCAACATATTCTGCCAGGACGCGCAGGTTAAGGCTCTCGGTCATTCGTATAATGCCTGAAATAATTTCACCGGAACGCTCATTGCCCGGAAGCTGGGACACCAGCTTGCCATCCAGCTTGACTTCATTAAAAATGCCTTCCTGCAGATACAGGATGGAATTGTGCCCCATGCCGAAATCGTCCAGGCTGAAGTTCACGCCTTTGCTTTGCAGACTGTTCATTTCCGCCATCAGGGAATCGGAAATCACCATGGCGGACCGTTCCGTAATCTCCAGAACAAGGTGTACCCGCTCCAGATGATAGCTTTTGAATATATCACAGGCTTCAGAAAAAAAGCCGTTTTCTTCCATCTGCTTTGCAGAAATGTTGACGGACAGGAACAGGTCATTTTTTAAAAAGGGTTCCAGGGCGCGGGCGTCCCGGCAGGCCAGGTGCAGAAGATAGCTGCTCAGTTCATTTAAAAAGCCGCCTTCATAAGCCAGCATACATACCACGGGAGGGGCGATGTATCCGGTGACCGGATGTTTCCAGCGAAGCAAAGCTTCAATTCCGTGCAGCTTTCCGTCCGCATTGATCTGCGGCTGATAGAAATACTCCACCTGGCCGCGTCTTATCGCGTTTTTCAGATCAAGGGAAAGCGTTTTGGCATAATAGTTATAAGGATATTTGGGGCTGAGAAATACGGGAAGGACGCCGCTTTTTTCACCATCAGCCATATCCTGTTCCATACGCAGCACAATCCTCTGGAATTCAGCGGTTTCCTTTTTCTCGCTCCGCCTGATAAACGGGATATAAATCAAAATCCCAATCAGCAGATTGACAAGCTGCAGAAAGCTTCCGGCAATGGAACCAGTCGCCTTGTAGCCGCTAAAAAGAAACGGAACCGTCCAGTCTACAGACTGGCTTACAACAGGTACAAGTCCGGAGGCAGTGGCAAGAAAGCTGACAAGGGTCAGGACAACGGGCGTCAGGATAAAAGGGGCTGCCATAGTGAAATTGAAAATAATCGGGAAACCGAACACGGCGATTTCACTGATATTGAAAACAGCGGAGGGCAGCGCAACATATGCGATTTTCCGGTTATGGCTTTTACGTGAGACAAGGCATAACGCAATAACGAAGCTCAGGGCGCAGCCGCAGCCTCCCAGGAACACGAAGGTATCCAGAAAGGTTTTGGAAAAAATCTCCGTGGGTGCGCTTCCGGCCAGCAACAGTGCCTGATTGGCAGTTACATTAGGTTCAAACAGCCGCCTGGAAACAGCCTCCAGCGTGTTCGTCCCATGGATGCCGAAAAACCAGAGAGTATGTGTAATGATCACATAAAGCAGGATTCCCAGTAAATTATCGCTGGAGTTGTCAAATATTTTGAGGAAAAGATAAGAACCGAAATTAGTGATGTTGCTGCTCCCCCAGACAGTGCGCAGCCAGTACCCTGCGACAGCAAAAAAAACAAGGTTCAGGATAACCGGGAGGAGGCTCTGGATGGACAGATTGAATAAATATTCTGCGCCCGTGGTATGCAGCCTGTCAAAGCGGCTGCTCAGCTTCAGCGCCCGGCGGAAAAGGATGCAGGAAAGCAGTGTGATGCACATGGCCGTAAACACCCATTCCGCATTGAATATATAATCCTCATGCGCCTCAAGCCCGCCGCAGAATGCCAGATAGGAACACACAGAAACAACAGGGTAAAGCAGGAATGTGTCCCTTTCGGCCAGAAGCCCATAGGAAAGGCTGATGGTAACGCACAGGATAAGAGCCAGCGAGCCCAGGCTGATTTCGTATAAAGTATCAAGCAGCGCAATGACCGAACCATCCAGGCATTTCTTAATAAATATCTGGTAGCTGTCATTGGGGAAATTCGTGAAAAGCAGGGAAAAAGATCCCATGATAAGAAAAGGGATAGCCAGGGTCAGCCCACGCCGGATAGACTGGGAGGCAATTGAATTACGAAAACGGGAAATAAGACGATTGGATTCCATACATGCTCCTTTCGTCAGTTTATGGAATGCAGGTATGCCATATTCAGGTATCTTTTCCTTAGTTTATAATAAAAGGATTTATTATACAATAGAAATATTCCCTGAATTTCTGCAGCGGACTTCTAAAGTTATATGGAAATGCAGGAAAATAAAGGCAGGCAGAGTGTTTTTCCCCGCCTGCCTGCTTTAATATGGAAAATTATGGTATTCCATGCCGCCCGAAAAAGTAACTGCCGGAATTAATTTCCTTTCCCATCTACAGTCTGTTACGAATCATGACAGCAAAAATCTGAAGTCATAAAATGCAGCATTATCTGTCCAATATAACGCAGGGAACCCCCAATATCACGCATACCTTTTCAAACAACGCCGCATTATACCCGACGCTCATTGCAAAATGGTGCGTGGGCGCTTCGGCAAACCATTCATCCATGTAGGAATCAGGATCCTTTTTAAATTTCACAGGCGTCTGTGTATTTCCTATCGTCATAATCGGGCCGTCTGTGGATAAAGCCTCGGTGATGATAAATTTCAGCTTTCCATCCACGGTCTGCGTGCAGGCAAGATTGGTGATGGGGCCGGTACGAACCTTGGCCTCCACGGACACGCCGGTTCCCTGCTTCCCGTGGTAAAGCCCCATACCGCGCAGCAGCGGCTTCCCTTTGGCGATTGCCAGATGGAAAGGGCCGTCGTGTCCCAGTAAAATGGTGCCGTCCTCATAATCCACCGTAACGATTTCACAGAAGCTGCCGCCCGTGTTCAGGATGTCACAGATTTTCATGGCGAGACAGGTTTTCAGGTCGCCCTCTCCAGCGCAGGGAATGCCGCGGGCCGTCAGGAGGGAATGCCCCACGATAAAACCGCTCTGCAGCTTTTCATACGCGCCTCCGGGTGCGCCGTGATAATAATAGGTAAGCGCATCCAGACGGTATTCCCTTACCAGCCGTTCCTGGGCGGCCGCCACCCTTGCGGACCAGTCCAGCTGCTCCTCTGTCGGCCTCTGCGCCAGCGGATCGGCGGCCTTGTCGTCACTGATGAGGAAAAATTCCCGGATTTCCGCTTTCTTTTCTTCTACCTCGTCCTCCGTTACCTGCCGGAGCATCCGATCCAGATCGCACATTTCCAGAATTTCAATATGGGCGCCGGTCTGCGCCTGTACCATGGTAAAATCACTGTACATATCCAGCATGCCATTGTAAGTATTCCCCAGAAAACCAAACCGGCAGCCGGACAGCTCTCTTTTAACGGAAGCGGCTTTTACCCATTCGCTGATTTCCTTCCAGGCCCTGACCGCTTCCGGGCGGGCTGCCGTGTTCTCATTGGTGAGGGAAATGTCAGGAGTATGCTCCAGTCCAAGAAGACCGTTTATGATATGGCAGGAAATACCGCTGCGGTGAAAAGCGTTGGACAGCTCAGGAACCGGGCAGGCGCCGCAGTGGGCAAGCCATTCCCCCGTAGTTGTCCTGTCATACGCGATCCGGGCCGTGGGCTGCAGATTCAGTATAATCACGGGCGCCTTGCATATTTGATGAATGGGGAGGACGGAGGAGCTGTTGACATAAGTGCCCGCATGGGCAAAAATCAGATCCACATTTTTGGCATTGAAAAATTCCCCGCAGCTTTCCCCTGCTTCTTCGCAGTCTGCAAGCCCGTAAAAAAAGACCTCTGCGTCCATTTCAGCTATTTTTTCAGCAATGAACTGTCCATAATGCAGAAGCCGTTCCCGCAGTCCCGGAAACTGGTTCCAGTAAGCCTTCAGCCCCATGGTATAAATGCCGATGCGCGGCTTTTTCGGTGTGTTCCATTTTTCCATAAGAAATCCCTTCCTTTTATAAAAATAATAGTTTTTTGGCGGCTGCCTGCCTCTTTTGGCACCGGTGATGGAAAAGCCTTAAAAAGATAGCAAAACCATCATATATTTGCTCTTTATAAATTGATTATAAGCTGGTAAAATAAAAGTTGCATCCAAGAATGTTGGTTGAAAATATCAGAAAATTGGTGATTGAAGCAACATATACTGACGCCCAGTCGGGAGCAAGGTCGAGAAAGACTCTCGACCTGCCTGATACACAAGTGCGCCAAGGCGCACAGGCGGGAGCAAGGTCGAGAAAAAAACTCTCGACCTGCCTGATACACAGGTGCGCCAAGGCGCACAGACGGGAGCGAATATGGAGACAGAGGAAAACTATCTGGAGCGGGCCTCCTATACCTGGTCGGAGGATTCCATCAGGCTGTTTGCCACACCCAGCAGAACCGCCAGAGGCCTCTTTTTTTACATGCAGGAGGCAGGCTATTTCAAAACGGTCTGGCCTTATTTTACGGAACGTGCCAATCTGAATTCTTTTCTGGTTGTCTGCACCCTGTCGGGAGAAGGCAGGCTGCAGTATGAGGGACGGAAGTATGCGCTTTTGGAAGGCAGCTTATTTTTCATCCATTGCATGAAGCATCATGAGTACCATACGGTTAAGGGAAAGAACTGGGAGTTCCTGTGGCTGCACCTGAATGGAATGAATGCCCTGGGATACTATGAGGAATTTGTTAAAAACGGTTTCCGGATACTGGATATCCGGGAAAAAGAACTGACGGAACAGACCCTCCGGAGGATCATAGCCATCAATCAAAAAAGAGAGCTGACCACAGAGGTCCGGACCTCCGGCCTGATTGGCACTCTTTTAACCGAACTGATTGCACAGAATACGGCGGAGAGCAGGCAGGCGATTCTGATACCCGAATTTGTCAGGGCCGCAGAAAAGTACCTGGAGCAGCATTTCCGGGAAAAAGTGCCCCTTCAGGAGCTTGCGGATATGCTGCATGTGGATCGGTTTTATCTCATCAAGGAATTCGGGCGCTATGTGGGAATCTCACCGCATGAATATCAGATTGAACTGCGCATATCCTATGCAAAGGAGCTTCTGAAATACTCCGATTTGTCGGTTAATGAGATTGCCTATGCCTGCGGCATGAACCAGACCTCGCATTTTATCAGCCTTTTCAGGGAAAGGGAGCACAGCACGCCGGCCAGGTTCCGGAAGGAATGGCGTCCCGGTCCTGCGGAACGGGGCGGCAGAGAAGCTGAGGGCCGAAGCTGCCGGAGGGCTGGGGAATGAGAGGGCGGCCCGGATAAAAGCTGCCTTGCAGAAAGACACCGGTAAGAGGAATGTGGCAGCGGACAAACGGCAAAAAAGAATTTACATGTATTTTTCAGCCGTTTATAATAGGCTTGTAGAAAGAAGCACAGGTTTGTTTTGGCGGAAGGTGAATGGAATAGGGCCGTACAATTCAGGCTTAGGCAGCATTAATTTGATTTCCGCAGAGCGGACGGACAGGAGGAAATATGAAAATATTATTTATTGGGGGAACAGGCACTATCAGTATGGCGATTTCCAGAAGGCTTCTGGAACAGGGCCACGAACTGTACCTGATTAACAGAGGAAACAGAAACGCAGGGCTGGCGGCGCAGCTGCCAGGCACGGGAGAGTGGAACCGGCCGAAGGAAATTCTGGTGGATATCAATGACGAAGAAAAGGCGGCCAAGCTGCTGGAGGGGCTTGAATTTGATGCGGCAGCGGATTTCATTGCTTTTCGGAAGGAACATCTGGAGCGGGACTACAGGCTTCTTCGCGGAAAAACAAAGCAGTTTGTCTATATCAGCTCCGCTTCGGCCTACCAGAAGCCGCTGGCAGATTATCTGATTACGGAAAGCACGCCGCTTGCCAATCCTTACTGGCAGTATTCCAGAGATAAAATCGAAGGAGAGGATTACCTGATGAAGCTTTACAGAGAGGAGGGCTTCCCGGTTACGATTGTAAGGCCGAGCCATACCTTTGATGAGCGTTCCGTGCCGCTGGGGCTTCACGGGGCCGGCGGCAGCTGGCAGGTGCTGAAACGGATGCTGGAGGGGAAGCCGGTGATTATCCACGGCGACGGAACCTCCCTGTGGACAATGACCCACAACAGTGATTTTGCCCCGGGCTTTACCGGGCTTCTGGGCAATCCCCATGCCCTGGGACAGGCGGTTCAGATCATGTCCCCGGAAAGCATGACCTGGAACCAGATTTATCAGGTGATCGCAGATGCTTTGGGAGTGAAACTGAATGCGGTCCATATTTCCACTGAATTCCTTGTGGCTGCGGACGGCGGCAGATACGATTTTAACGGCTCCCTTTTGGGAGATAAGGCAAATACGGTGGTCTTTGATATCTCAAAGCTCAAAAGGCTTGTCCCCGGTTTTGCACCGGAAAAGAGCATGGAACAGGGCCTCCGGGAAACCGTGCAGAATGTTTTAAAGCACCCCGAGCTGCAGAGAGAGGATCCGGAATTTGACGCCTGGTGCGACAGGGTAATTGCGGCCAGACAGATGGCGCTTGACAGCCTTAAGCAGGAGTGATACACTGGATATCACCAATTATCAACTGAATGTAAACGAAGCTTAGTGACCTGTCTGCCTGATTCGGCGGACGGGTCTTTTTTGTCCTGCTGCAGGGATATCTGCGGTCGGGACGGTACATGTTGACAGTCACATTCAGGAGGTAAGCGATGAAACAAATCAATGGCAAATTAAAGCCGGATAATAATTTTAAGTGGAAATTCAGAAAGCAGCTTCTGGCCGCCTGCTTTTTTCTGCTCGTATGCATCACAGGCATAACTGCCGCGGCAAAAGGGATGACAGAGAATGCGGGAACAAATCAGACAGAGAGGATTCCTGGCTGCGGTCTTGCCGATACGGCCTATTCCTACGACGGCGGAAAGACCTGGACATCGGATTCCTTTCTTGAGGTTGCCGGGAACGGCACGTATGAAGTAATGGTGAGGGATCGTCTGGGGAACATATCCTCAGGCAGCTTCCGTGTGGATAAAATAGATCGGACGGCGCCGGCTGCGGAGGCTGTGGTACGCCCGGAGGGTTTTGTGAAGGACAAGGCCGTGATCATACTGTCGGCATCGGACGATGGCTCCGGCCTGGCCGGAAGGCCTTATTCCTATGACGGAGGAAGAACCTGGACTGCGGATTCCATGCATGAGGTGGAGGAAAACGGCGATTATCAGGCGGCGGTAAGGGATGCGGCAGGCAACATCACCAGGCTGACGGTTCCGGTAAAAAATATAGACAGGGATCCGCCGGAAATCAGTTTTTCGCTGACGCCCGAACACTGGCGGAGCGGAAGCGCTGTGCTGACGGTTCACGCCGTGGATCAGGGCTGCGGGCTGGATGCCAAGGCTTTTTCCTTTGACAATGGAAGAACCTTTCAGATATCCGGAAGGAAGGTAATTCAGGAGCCGGGAGAAATCAAGGTGCTTGTCAGGGACGCGCTGGGCAATTTTTCCCATGGCTATTACCGGGCCGTACCGTTACGTAAGTTAGAATGGACACGGCCGGAATAATCTGTTACCATCAAGAAAAGATGCAATTGAAAGGAGAGGGAAAACAGTATGAATCCACTTATATTTCAATCCGATTTCGGGCGGGCGGACGGCGCCGTCAGCGCCATGTACGGCGTTGCCTATTGTGTGTGCGGTGATTTGAAAATTTCCGATTTGACCCATGAAATTCCCCAATATGATATTTGGGAGGCCTCCTACAGGCTGATTCAGACAGTAAGCTACTGGCCGGAAGGCGCGGTATTCGTATCTGTTGTGGATCCGGGCGTTGGCTCCACCCGCCGCAGCATTGTGGCACAGACAGAGGGCGGACAATATGTGGTAACTCCGGATAACGGAACGCTCACCCATATCAAAAAGCTGTGCGGCATCCGGGCAGCCAGAGTGATAGACGAATCGGTGAACCGCCTTCCCGGCTCAGGGGAAAGCTATACCTTCCACGGCAGGGATATCTATGCCTATACCGGCGCCAGGCTGGCTTCCGGCATCATTGGTTTTGAGGGCGTGGGCCCGGAGGTGCCGGTGGAGAGCGTGGTGGAAATCCCTTTCGTCCCTGCGAAGCTGGAGGAAAATGAAGTATCAGGAACCATCGATGTCCTGGATGTGCGCTTCGGCAGCCTCTGGACCAACATTCCCAGGGAGCTGTTCCTTAAGATGGGAGTCTCCTACGGGGAACGTATTGAAGTTATTATAGAAAAAAGAGGACATACTGTTTACCGTACCTCCCTGATTTACGCCCACTCCTTTGCAGATGCCTTTATTGGTGAGGCGCTGGTCTATGTGAACAGCCTGGATTTTATGGCGGTGGCCATCAATCAGGGTAACTTTGCCAGGGCCTACAACGTGGGAACCGGGCTTTCATGGCGAATTACCATGCGAAAATCAACACTTAACAGGTAATTATTGCTATTGAAACATTTTCATACTATAATAGAAAAGTTAAAACCGGACTGCCTGCCATAAAACGGGCGGAGATTGAATATGCGTCCGCCGGACGGAAGGCCGGGGACACAGGAAAAGAGGTAGCAAAAGATGGGCTGGGAAGAACAAGTACGTCGGGTGGTTCCCTATATTCCCGGAGAACAGCCGAAGCAAAAAGGGATTATCAAGCTGAATACCAATGAGTGTCCGTATCCGCCGTCACCGCTTGTGAAGGAATATGCGGCGGCGTTTGAAACGGAGCTTCTGCGTCTGTATCCCGATCCGGAGGCATCCCTTCTGGTGAATGCGCTGGCAGACTACTACGGCGTGGATGCGGATCAGGTTTTTGTGGGAGTTGGCTCGGATGATGTGCTGGCAATGAGCTTTCTTACCTTTTTTAATTCGGAAAAGCCGGTGCTTTTTCCTGATATTACTTATTCCTTTTATGATGTCTGGGCTGAGCTTTTTCATATACCTTATCGTTGTCCTGAGCTGGACAATGATTTCCGGCTGGTAAAGGAAGATTATCTTACGGAAAACGGCGGAATCGTCATCCCCAATCCCAATGCGCCCACCGGTTTATTTGAAAGCCTTGATACCATTGAGGAGATTGTGGCCGGCAACCCGGATTCCATGGTGATTATTGATGAGGCCTATGTGGATTTCGGCGGCGTCAGCGCCATGTCCCTTGTGGATAAGTACGATAACCTGCTGGTAGTCCAGACCTTTTCCAAATCCAGGGCCATGGCGGGAATCCGTATTGGCTTCGCCGTGGGAAGCAAAAAGGCAATCGGTTATCTGAAGGATGTGAAGTTCTCCTTTAATTCCTATACCATGAACGCGCCTTCCATTGCATGGGGAACGGCAAGTATCCGGGACGATGGGTATTTTAAGGAAACAGTGGGAAAGATCATTAATACAAGGGAACGGGTAAAAAAAGAACTGGCAGGCCTTGGCTTTACCTTCCCGGACTCCATGAGCAATTTTATTTTTGCCTCCCATGAAACGATTCCGGCAGCAGAGCTTTTTCAGGCGTTAAAACAGGAAGGAATCTATGTCCGCTATTTCAACAAGCCGCGGATTGATAATTACCTGCGCATCACCGTGGGAACGGATGAGGAGATGGACAGGCTTCTGACCTTTTTAAAACAGATAATACATTAACAAATAAGCAGTCAACGAACGGAGGATAATTTATAGTATGGATTCAATAGCATTGTGGTTTGCCTCAACTCTGGGACAGTATGTGTCCAAGGAAGTGGTTATTTTCATCATTTCCATGATTCCCATTCTGGAGCTGAGAGGAGGCCTTCTTGTGGCCTGGTCTCTCGGGGTGCCGATCCTGAAAGCGATTCCCATCTGCATTATTGGAAATATCATCCCGATCCCTTTCATTTTGCTGTTCATCAGGAAGATTTTCCAGTGGATGAAAAAACTGCCCTTTTTTGCAAAGCTGATCGGTAAGCTTGAGGACAGGGCGATGAAGAAGAGCGACAGCATCAAGAAATATGAATTCTGGGGCCTTGTGCTCTTCGTAGGGATTCCGCTTCCCGGCACCGGCGCCTGGACAGGCTCCCTGATTGCCGCACTGCTGGAGATAGATTTCAAAAAAGCCGTCCTGGCCGAGCTGCTGGGCATTATTATTGCAACTGTCATCGTATCCCTGGTAAGCTATGGCCTGCTGGGAAGTATTGTGGGCTAAGCCAGTTTGAAATTTGCTATGGGAATTTATGACGTGCCGCAGCCGGGCGTGTCAGAGTGCTGGGACAGGAGGATACGGTAAGTGGAGGCTTATTCGGATTTCGCTTATGTATATGATATTTTCATGGATAATACGCCCTACGAAAAGTGGGGCGGATTTGTGCTGGACAGATTAAGACGGGCCGGGATTGAGGACGGCATCCTGCTGGATTTGGGATGCGGCACCGGAAATATGACGGAGCTTCTGGCGGATGCAGGCTATGATATGATTGGCGTGGATTTGTCGGAGGAAATGCTGAATGTGGCCATGGAAAAAAGGGCGTGCTCCGGCCATGAAATCCTTTATCTTGCACAGGATATGAGGGAGTTTGAGCTTTATGGAACGGTGCGCGCCGTTGTCTGTTTCTGTGACAGCCTCAATTATCTTCTGGAGGAAGAGGAGCTGGCGCAATGCTTCCGGCTGGTGAATAATTATCTTGATCCGGGCGGGCTTTTTATCTTTGATTTTAATACGGTTTATAAATATGAAACGGTGATAGGCGATGCCACGATTGCTGAAAACCGGGATAACTGCAGCTTTATCTGGGAAAACTTCTATGACAGTGAGGATCAGATCAATGAATATGATCTGACTGTTTTTGTGGAGGAGGATCAAAAAGAGGGTCTTTACCGCAGATTTACGGAAACCCATTACCAGCGGGGATATAGGCTGGATCAGATAAGGCGTCTGCTGGAGGAAAGCGGGCTTGTGTTTGTGGAAGCCCTGGATGCGGACACGATGCAGGAGGTGACGGAGAAGAGCGAAAGAGTCTTCTGCATCGCCTCGGAACATGGAAAATGTGGGACAGGAGAAACAAAATGAAGGATTATCTGGTAAGAGCAACGGCTGCGGATGCCCAGGTGAGGGCATTTGCGGCGACAACAAGGCAGACGGTGGAAACAGCCCGGCAGAACCATAATACCAGCCCGGTGGTAACGGCGGCACTGGGGAGACTGCTTACGGCAGGCGCCATGATGGGCAGCATGCTGAAGGGAAAAGAGGATCTTCTGACACTCCAGGTAACCGGCGACGGCCCCATGGGCGGCATGACGGTTACTGCGGACAGCATGGGCGGCGTCAAGGGCTATGCCAATGAACCGCAGGTGATACTTCCTGCCAACAGCCAGGGAAAGCTGGATGTTGGAGGCGCTGTAGGAAACGGGATCCTGCGTGTCATCCGGGATATGGGGCTGAAGGATCCGTATGTGGGCCAGACCGCTCTGCAGACCGGTGAGATCGCGGAGGATCTTACCTATTATTTTGCCACCTCTGAACAGGTTCCTTCCTCCGTGGGGCTGGGCGTGCTGATGGAAAAGGACAATACCGTGAAGCAGGCGGGCGGATTTATTGTGCAGCTTATGCCGTTTGCAGAGGAGGAGACAATACAGAAGCTGGAAAGCAATCTGTCCAAAATCCGTTCGGTAACCTCCCTTCTGGATGAAGGCGTTACACCGGAGGGGCTTTTGGAGCTTGTCCTGGAGGGCATGGATTTTCAGTTCCTGGAAACCAGGGATGTTAAGTTTGCCTGCAACTGCAGCAAAGAACGGGTGGAAAAGGCGCTGATCAGCATCGGACGCGAAGAAATCGGAAACATGATTGCGGATGGGGAAACCATTGAAGTAAAATGCCATTTCTGTAATAAGGGCTATCATTTTTCCATACCGGAGCTGAAGGGATTACTTGAGAAATGCGGGAATAAATAGCTGTGTCCGCCGTCTTTGGCGGCAGGCCGGACGGGCTGGGAGAAAGGCGCTTTCTGCCGGCCTGATTTGTATCATATTTTAGCCGAATGTACGCATTGGCGTGCAGAATAGGAGTGAAAATTGAAACATGGTTATGTAAAGGCCGCAGCCCTGACTCCCGGAATCAGGGTTGCGGATACGGTTTATAATACGGAGCAGATAAAGAAAGGGCTGGACGAGGCTTTTGCCGAAGCAGCGAAAATTATCGTTTTTCCTGAGCTTTGTATCACCGGCTATACCTGCCAGGATCTTGTTTTCCAGGAAACGCTGCTTAAGGGGGCGACGGAAGGCTTAAAGGAAATCAGGGAATATACCAGAGGGCGGGACGCGCTTGTTTTCGTAGGGCTTCCTTTGGAAAAAAGCGGGAAGCTGTTCAATGTGGCGGCGGTTCTCCAGAACGGGAAAATCCTGGCATTTATCCCGAAGGAAACCATACCCAATTATGGTGAATTTTATGAGGCGCGGTATTTTGTGGCAGGAAATGCGGAAGCTGAGAACTTTATGTTTGACGGTGAGGAAATCCCGTTTGGCACGCATATCCTTTTCTGTGTGGATGCGGTGGACGGGCTGCAGGTTGCCTGTGAAATCTGTGAGGATGTATGGGCGGCGGAAACACCTTCCACCTCCCATGCGATGGCCGGAGCGACTGTGATCGTGAATCTGTCCGCTTCCAACGAAACGGTAGGAAAGGATGCCTACCGGGAGGATTTGATAAAGAGCACCAGCGCCCGCCTGATTTCCGGTTATGTGTATTCCAGTGCGGGGGAGGGGGAATCCACGCAGGATCTTGTTTTCAACGGTCATAACATAATTGCGGAAAATGGCACGATTCTGTCCCGGGCCAGACGCTTTGAGAATGAATCCATATATGGGGAAATCGATGTTCAGAGGCTGCGTCATGAACGCAGGCGCATGAACACCTTCCTGAGGAATAAGGAAGGCTATCTGTACCTTCCGGTGCATATGGAAAAAACGGATACCGTCCTGACACGCAGGTATGACAGCATGCCCTTTGTGCCCTCGGATGAGGCGAAAAGAAACCACCGCTGCGATGAAATCCTTTCCATCCAGTCCTTCGGCCTGAAAAAGAGATATCAGCATATCGGCTGCAAAACGGCGGTCGTGGGTATTTCCGGCGGACTGGATTCCACACTGGCGCTTCTCGTTACAGTACGCACCTTTGATATGCTGGGGCTTCCCAGGGAAAATATCCATTCCGTTACCATGCCCTGCTTCGGGACAACAGACAGGACCTATGATAATGCCTGCAGGCTGGCCAGGACGCTGGGCACCACTCTGTCCGAGGTGAATATCAGGGAGGCGGTCAGTCTGCATTTCCGTGATATCGGACAGGACAGCGACGTACATGATGTAACCTTTGAAAACAGCCAGGCAAGAGAGCGAACCCAGGTGCTGATGGATATCGCCAACAGAACAGGCGGGCTGGTGATCGGAACGGGCGATATGTCCGAGCTGGCATTGGGCTGGGCAACCTATAACGGGGATCACATGTCCATGTACGGTGTGAATGCGGGCGTGCCGAAGACGCTGGTGCGTCATCTTGTAAAATATTATGCGGATACCTGCGGGCAGGAGGAACTGAGGGAGATTCTTCTGGATGTGCTTGACACTCCTGTCAGCCCGGAGCTTCTTCCGCCGGTGGACGGAAAAATCAGCCAGAAGACGGAGGATTTGGTAGGCCCTTATGAACTGCATGATTTTTTCCTGTATTATATGCTGCGCTGCGGCTTTGAACCCTCCAAGGTGTACCGGATTGCCAGGATGTCCTTTGCGGGAAAATATGATAATGCAACTATTTTGAAATGGCTGAAGAATTTTTACCGCCGTTTTTTCCAGCAGCAGTTCAAGCGTTCCTGTCTGCCGGACGGACCGAAGGTGGGAAGTGTGGCGGTATCTCCCAGAGGGGATCTGCGCATGCCCTCGGATGCCTGTGCGACGCTGTGGCTGAAGGAGATTGAAGGGCTGCAGGCGGAGTAAGATGGCCTTTGGAATGAAAAAGAATAAGAAAAACAGCGGTGGCTATTCAGCCGCCGCTGCCGTTTCCGCCGGAGTATCCGCTGAGGTCTCCGGCGTATTTTCTGCCGTATTTTCCGCTGCGTTCTCCTGATTGCTTTCCGGCGTCGTTTCTGCCGTGTTTTCAGCGGAGGGCGTACTTTCTGCGGGAGCGGCGGGAGTTGTTTCCTCTATGGGTTCCAGAGAGGTTTTGGATTTTGTACTTTTTTCTTTCGTGCTGCCCGGGTTCTTTTCCGCTTTTGAAAGAGCATTGGTGATGGCATCGAGCAGTACCTGAGAGGTATACTTATTGTCATCGGAATAAGTAATTTCGTCCAGAGACTGCTTTTCGCAGATCTGGGCAGCCAGATCATTCAGAGCCGGCTCCATCAGCGGGTACATGGTCGTTACCGCTTCATCCAGGTTCACAAGCCGTATGGAGTTGATATTGTTATCGTCCACAACGACCTCCACATCTACTGCGGAATTTCCCAGAATCAGGGAAGTTGTGTATTTCCCAGGGGTATAGCGGCCTTCATCGGCGCCGGTTGCTTCCGGCGTTGTCTTTTTCCCGGGCAGGAACATGATAATGAGAAGAAGCAGGAAAAGTATTCCCAGCACCACAAAGATGCCGGTATATATCAATTCTTTTAAGTGCAGTACGACTATTTTGGTCTTGGAACTCATATCAATATCCCCGATTCATGTTGTTTATACAGTTTACTCCGCAGGGGGGATTTTTATTACTGAAAGTTTTCTTGGGGTGGTGGGGCCCGGCGGAGGAGAATTGTCCTGGTGGTGGGGGCGCGGGGAGATTTGCACAGGGGGCGGGGTGTGA
>OLQF01000374.1_pt1 | contig 36704 bp, 28 predicted proteins | sample 1643171 | NCBI WGS metagenome assembly OLQF01 (sample SAMEA3136702, study PRJEB25190) | human gut metagenome | reverse complement strand
GGCCGAGGTGTGCGCCGCATACAAGGCGCTGGACCCGGAGGCCGCAGCCATTCAGGGTTCTGTTAAAACAAAAAAATAATTTAGAAATTACAGCAAGGGAAATGAAGAAAATGTTTGACGTCTATTTTTTTGAGTCGGCCAAACTTTCAGAATTGAATGTGCAGCGAAGCGAGAGTGAATATTTCCTTTTTTGCGTGCGAGGAATGCGTCTTGCTGAGAATGCACTTGATGCTGCAGAACGTTTTATAGAGCAGCATGGTAAAGTGGCAGCAATGTTATTTCGAGAATTATCGAACGATTCCTTTTGGACTTATGATCCCTGCACACTGGAGCTATGGCTTCCAAGAGCATTTTGTCCTTGCTTTGCTGTTAAGCAACAACTATACTGGGAGGCAGGGGGGATAAATACCGATTCCTCATATTTTTTCGGAATAGATTTGTTAATGACCATTGGCCGTTTAGGGGGAAAACTCGTATATGTACCATCGGTTGGTTACTGGAATATGGAAAAAGCGAATTTGGAATTTCAGAAAGGTAAAGATTGGGGAAAACTGTATTTCGCTGCTATATTTGGAACAAAAGAGGAATTCTTGCAAAGAAAAAAGTCGTTTCCCAGTAAAGAATGCACCGATGCTCAGTTGTTGAAAAAGACGAAAAAAAATCGAAAATATTGGATAGCAAAGCAGCCAGCCGCTCAGTTGTGGAATCTTAGAGAAGAGCCCCCTAAAAAAAGGGAAGTGGTGATATCGGATAGAGATTTCACAAAAATTCAATTTTCAATTCTAATTCGGACGTTTCAAAGACCAGAAGTTTTAAAAAAATCGTTGGAATGCCTTCGATGGCAAACTTATTCCGGTTTTGAAGTGATTGTGGTAGAAGACGGTGCAGAGCCAAATGCTAAAAAAGTGTGTGATGAGGCGGGAAAATGGTTTCCGCTGATTTATAAATGCGTAGGTGAGCATGTAGGCAGAAGCGCGGTTGGAAATTTAGCGATGTCCCTAGCACGCAATGAATATTTTTTGTTTTTGGATGACGATGATTACTATTTAGCAAATCATCTTGAATTACTCGCGCATGCGTTAGCAATGAATAAGTCTTGCAGAATGGCGGCGGCAGGAAGTATTGAACTGGTGGGGAAACAGGCGTGCGATGGGAACTTTAAATTATGGCAGACGATATGCCACCCGGGAAAGGGGGCTTCACTGGAAGATTTGTGCATGGGCAATCCATTCCCAATTCAAGCGGTAGCATTTCATAAATCGTTGGTACAGACTTGTGGAGGCTTGGACATCGAATTAGATGCGCTGGAAGACTGGGACCTTTGGGTGCGCTTTGCAAGGCATAGTACGATTACCGCAGTACAGCAAAAAACAAGTATGTTCAAAGTGCCCCTTGAAGCGGAAAAACGGCTCTCTCGTAGTGAGGCAATGTTGCAAGCACGAAATATGCTTTTAAAAAAATGGGAAATGATATCCGTAGAGAGTACGGCGGCTCGTTTTCTGGAAACACAATGGTCGCTGGAAGAAGGAGAGAAAGAAACGGAACTTTACAGACAAATTCGTGACCAGAGATTGGCAGTACAAGCAATTTGCGCGTCAAGACGATGGCGAAGTACGAATTTTATCCGGAGAAGTGTTGCTTTTTTGGCTGCAAAAGTGAACAGTTTTTCAGATGTAATGAATGGATGGCGTGACAGTATAGGCCCTTTGAGGCCGGAGGAAGAAGAAATGGATAGAAATATTTTGGCTCAATTTATTAACGGCACGCAAAATTCTTGGTGCTGGAAACTTACAAATTGGTGGAAGAAGTTTTCTTGAATCAAAAATGTATCAAAGGCAAATGTAAAAAATTCAAAAAAACGAAGAAAAAATGTTTATATGCTATTATAATGGACTATAGAGAATGAGAAATGGAGATTAGTTTTTGTTATGGTGATATTCACATCTATTTGTGCAAATTATTTGCATAAAGCGCGTACATTGGCAAAATCAGTGAAGAAGCATATCCCGGACGCTACATTTATAGTTTGCATGACTGAGAGGGAAAGGATCCCGGCGATGGAATCTCCGTATTTCGACAAGGTTGTGCTGTCTAAGGATATGTGGAATGGTAACTTTAACCGCTACATCTTCAAGCACGCTATCGTCGAAGCATCCACCGCGGTGAAAGGGCAGTTCTTCCGTTATTTGTACACGGCGTATCCGGACGAGGCGCAGTTTGTATATCTGGACCCCGACTGCTATGTCTACTCCGACTTCGTCGAGTTGCGTGAGTTGCTGAAGAAACACCCTATCGTTGTGTGCCCCCATGTCCTTGAGCCAGGTAATATCGACATGGAGTTGTCCAGCACGGCGCACGGCGTGTATAATCTGGGTTTTTTGGGCGTCAACCGCAGCGAGGAAGCGCAGAAGATGATCAACTGGTGGGCCGAGCGGCTGTACCTGTTCTGCTACGACGACATCCAGAACGGCGTGTTCACCGACCAGAAGTGGATCGACCTTGCTCCCTGCTTTTTCGACACCTACATCTTCAAGCACCACGGCTACGACTTTGCCACGTGGCGCATGATGGACAGCGGTCTCGAGAAGCGCGCCGACGGATGGTACGTGCAGGGCGAGCCGCTTCGCTTTGTCCATTTCTCCGGTTACGGCCGCGTCATCGAACAGTGCATGAAAAACTGGCTGCCCGAGGGCGAAAAGGAGTTCCACGAGCTGTACGCGGATTACTGTGTCGAGCACGAGGCCGCCAACGCCGACGGCGTCTCCAAGACGCCCTGGACGTACGACAACTACTACACCGGCGAGAAAGTGCGGCTCGACATCCGCAACGCCTACCGCAAGAACAACGACATCATGTTCGCCTACGACGACCCGTTCGCGTACAGCAACATGTTCTACAACCTGCGCCTCGGCGTGTATCATGTCTCGCTGCGAGATAAGCTCAACATCTGGACCGAGGGCTGCCGCCGCGCCTACCGCGAGAACGGATTCGGCGGCATGATGAAGAAGATCTTCGCGCGCATCGGTGCGAAGCTGCACGGATGATTTGGAATTCCGGACAGGTTTTGAAAAAGGGGGGCTTTGTGGGAAATGAGGACGGCATGCTTTATTCCAATTAAGAGCAATTCGGAAAGAGTTCCCGGTAAAAACTTCCGTCCGCTGTACGGGAAGAAACTGTATGAATATATTCTTATGCATGTGCAGCAGGCGGATGTGTTCGACGATATTTTTGTGGATACCAACAGTGAAGAAGTGGCTGCTTTTGCCCGGAAGCTGAATTACCGGATCATTCAGCGAAAACCTGAGCTTGCAACGAATCAGGCCAACGGAAACGACCTGCTGACGTATCATGCATAGATGTATCCGGATTACGATTATTACTGTCAGGCTTTTGCGACAGCTCCCTTTTTATCCGGAACTACAATCCGCGGTTGCATGGATATCCTTACCTCCAGCGCTCTGTATGATTCCTGTTTTACTGCCATCGAGCGGCGGGGATTTTTCTGGATGAATGATATGGCGCTGAATTACCGTCCGGACATTCTTCCCCGCAGTCAGGACCTGCGGCCGATCATTGAGGAAACCACCGGATTGTACGCAATCACCAAAGCTTCTCTGGAACATTATAAATGCCGGATAGGCGCCTCGCCTTATATTTATCTTGTGGACGATATCGAAGCGACGGATATCAATACGGAAAAAGATCTGGCTTTTGCAGAAATGATCGCGCAAAAGTATCTTGCAGAAAACGGGTGAGGTCTGGAAATGTTTCTTCCGTTTTTATATGACTACACGCCGTCTCCGCCGCTGGGGCTGCTGTGGGTGTTTTATAAGTATCTGAATCTGTGCGCAAAGCACGGCTGGCCGATGGTGGCGAACGAAGAGTATTTCCGAAATCCTTCCGAGTATGCCGGCATGGGGATGCTGGCGGCTTCGGATGCCGGATTTGCCGAACGTCTTGGCTACACCCTTCCCTCCGATGAGGACCTTCGCCGTGTCCGCCCGTATGTGATGCCGGGCGCGGCTCTGGACCGCTGTGCGGAGCAGACCGGCTCGTACTGCGACGCCGCGGTGTACCTGTCCGGCCGTGAATATCCGCCGATGGTGGAGGAGATCACCCGGCTTTTGAAACGCGTTCAGAAGGAATCCGGTGAGCCGATCGAAGCGATTTTTTCGTGGCGGAATTTTCCGAGTCTGGCGCGTGCGGCCAGAAAGCTGAAAATCCCCGTGATCTACAACGAGTTCGGGCCGCTGCGCCGTCCGACCTATGCATATACGGCCTATCTCGATTTTCAGGGGAACATAGGACGTGCACAGTCCGGTGCGCGGTACCGGGATTTTCTCGGAGAATTGCGCAGGGACGCGGTCCCTGTGTTTGACAACCGCACGCTCCTGTCGATCCTTCTTGAACCGGACAGTCGGGAGCTCCTTTCGCATTACGAAAACGCTCCGCGCTACCGTCTGGGAATCGCGGCGGCGCCGCGGGGAGATTACGTTCTTGCGGCATATGGGTATCAGTGCGATGATGAGATGCTGCTGTGGGGCAAAAAGCGGTTTCCGGCATCGGATATTCTCTACCGGGGCCGGCCGGGCGGGTCGTGCGAGCTGGCATATGACGTTCCGAAGGATGATTCCCGCAGCACGGTGGAGTTCATCACGCAGTGCGAATCGGTGGCCATGCTCCGGTCAAACCTCGGCTATGAAACGATGCTCTGGGGTCGCCGTCCCATCGAATTCGACGTGTCCCCGTTTGACACAGGATGCGCCAAAAAGAATGGCGCGGGCTCGGAGAACTGGAACTGCGATGTGAATTATCTGAATTTTATCGCATTCGGATATCTGATCCCCTATGAGAAAATGCTTGACGTGGATTATCTGCGCTGGCGCCTGCGCGGCCCGTCCGAGACGGAGATCTACCGAGAGAACCTCCGCTTTTACTGCAAATTGAGGAAAGTTCCGGAAGAGGAGCTGCTCCAAAAGCAAATCTTGACCAACGGAAAGATGTGAAATTATGCCGAAAGTTACGGTGCTGTTGTTCAGTTACAACCATGAAAAATTTATCCGTGCCTGCATGGACAGCGTGCTTGCGCAGACGTTCCGGGATTTCGAACTGATCGTCATTGACGACTGTTCCACCGATGCAACGTGGGAGATCGTGCAGACATACGACGACCCGCGGATTCAGTGTATCCGGACGCCCCGGAACACGGCGGCGGAGTGGATGTACGACGGGATCGACCGGTTCGGCACGGGAGAATACATTGCCGTGCAGAACAGCGACGATCTCTGGATGCCGGGAAAACTGCAGGCTCAGGTCGAGTATCTGGACAGTCACCCGGAGTGCGGTGCGGTTTTCACGGGGGCACAGGTGATCGGTGAGACCGGGGAGCCGTATGAGAAGGAAAACCGGTTCTACAGTTCTGTTTTCCGGACGGAGAACAAAGACCGCACGCAGTGGCTGCGTGAATTTTTCTACGAGGGGAATTCCCTGTGCGCATCCAGTGTGATGATGCGGCGCAGCCTGTTCGGACAGGCGGATCTGGAACAGCACGGAATTTTTTCCGTTCCCGATTTTCTGCAGTGGGTCCGGGTGTGCAGTGAAACGCAGATCCACGTCCTGCCGGAGAAGCTCTCGTGCTATCGCGTGAGGGACGCGGAGAAAAATATCAGCGCCGACACGCCGCAGGGGCACATCCGGTTTGCGTTCGAGAATTTTATCCTGCTTCAGGAATTCCTGAAGCTGAGCGACGAAGATTTTCAGGCGGTCTTTCCGTCGTCCGCGCAGTATGTGCGAGGGGATGTGTTCGACAAGGAGTATGCATATGCGCGCATCCTTCTCGATGAGAGCAGCAGGCCTGAATTCAATCTTCTCGGTCTGCTCGAACTCTACAAGCTGCTGAACAGCGATGAAAGCCGCAAGCGGCTGGAGACTGTTTACGGTTTCACCCATGCCGATTTCATCCGGCTGACCGGAAAGCGTGACGTGTTCCGAATCATCGGGGATGACCGCTATCAGCACTGTACGCTGTTCTATGACTGCGGCAGCGGCCTGTGCGGTGAAAACACCTGTGTTCAGGACAGCTATGTGCTGCAGGACGGCACATTCGGAGTGCGGTTCACCCTGCCGGAACACACGCAGGTCACGGCGCTGCGGTTTGACCCGGACGAGGGCCACTTCCGCCGCTACAGTGATCTGAAAGTTCTGGTGGACGGACAGGAATTCCCTGCCGTTCCCCTGTATGCTTTCGAGCAGACGGAGGGCAGCATCGCATTCTATACGACCGACCCCCAGTTTGAAATCGCCCTGCCGCAGCGCCGGGAAGTCCGTGTGGTGGAAATCAGCGGGCAGACGAGCCGTCTGCTGCCGTTCGAGGTGGAGGAAAAAGCCATCTGGAAGGCTGCGCAAGAGAAGCGCGCGTTGGAACTGCGCCAACAGGAATTGAGCGAGAAAGTCATCGCACTGGAAGATGATTTAAACGAGGCGTTCGCCAATCTTGCGGCGGCACGCCGGGAGCAGGCGCAGGAACATCAGGCGTATGTGGCGCTTCAGGATCAGCTTGCGCAGCGAGACGCCCGCCTGCAGACCTACGCCGAGGACTTCCGTACGCGCAGCGAATATTTGCAGCATCACCGTCTGAAAGCGGCTGTGAGGGTGCTTTTGGGCAGGCTTTGGAATCAATAAGGAGATCTCATGGAACGAGTCAGTGTTATCATGCCCTGCTACAACGACGGGCAGTATATTGAAGAGGCGCTCTACTCCCTGCGCGCGCAGACGTATCTGAACTGGGAACTGATCGTGATCGACGACGGTTCCGATGAGCCGGAGACGCTGCGCGTTCTGGAACAGCTGGAGGAAATGCCGTATGTGCGGCTGCTGCACACAAATCATGTGAGGCCGGCCGGCGCACGCAACGCAGGAATTCAGGCGGCGCGCGGTACCTATATCCTTCCGCTTGACGCCGACGATACGATCGAGCCGACCTATATGGAAAAAGCGGTGAAGATCCTGAACGAGGATCCGCACGTCGGCGTGGTGTACTGCAAAGCGGATCTCTTCGGCGAGCAAAGCGGGCCGTGGGGCCTGCCGGACTATTCCCTGCGCGCGATGCTGCAGGACAACATCGTGTTTGTCACTTCGATGTTCCGCCGGGAGGACTGGGAGCGCGTCGGGGGCTTCAACACCAATATGCACGCGGGAATGGAAGATTACGACTTCTGGCTGTCCATCCTGGAACTGGACCGCGAGGTCGTGCAGATCCCGGAGGTGCTCTTTCACTACCGCATCAAACCGAAGAGCCGCACAACCGGTTTCCAGAACAGCGTGGAGCAGATCAAGGACACCTATCATACGCTGTATCACAATCACACGGCGCTGTACGAAAAGCATCGTGAACTGTACGATCTCTCGATGCGCGACACGATGATCGACCTCATCCAGCAGCGCCGCGCGCTGGAAGACGAGGTGGCGCGGCTGCGCGCGGAGGTTCAGAGAAATCAAATTTTGAACAGCGTGCCGATTTGGAAACGAGTTGTTAACAAATATGTGTATCATAATAAGAGAAGCATCTGATGAAAAGGAGCGGACTGTGCGGATTTTCTGATGTAACGATGATGCGGCAGACAAACTGATTTTGACAAGGAACAATAATTCGATGGCTGAGAATAGAAGAAAATTTGGAATACGGCAGTTCCTGCTCTGGACGATCGGTGCAGTTCTGATAAGTGTGCTGTTTTTTGTGCTGGCGGTCGACAAAAAAAATCCGGCGGCTTTTGTTGTAATATGTTGCTTCATGGAAGCGGCGGCAATGGGGCTATGTTTTATTTCTCTGAAAGGGAAAAATTATAGTGGTTTGCATTTTTCGGCACTTGTCGCACTCATGTTGTTTCTGATATACGCCCCGATTTACTTCAATGGTCAGATATATATTTATCTTGATATCGGCGCAGACACTTATGCAGGAAACTGGTGCAGTTATATTTTCCTCAGCGATTTCTGGGATCACCTGCAGTCGGGATGGTGGTCTTTTTCGATCGGATTGGGAAACAATCTCTTTGTTTTTGCCGACCATTTGTTCGATCCCTTTAATCTGGTGCTGTATTTGTTCCGTCAGGATTATTTTGTAGACGGAATTTTTGCGGCAGCGTTGGCAAAGTATGCAGCGACGGCTTTTTTTGCGTATCAATTTTATACTCTTATGGGATTCTCCGGCCCGGAGAGAACGATGGCGTCTCTGGCGCATACGTTCAGCGGGTTTATGGTCGGATGGGGACAGCACTATTTTTTCGCAACAGCATTTGCAGAGTTTACTATGCTGATGTGGGGATTTGAATTGTATCAGCGGAAAAAAATCTGGCTGCCCTTTCTCGTCTCGGTTTTTCTGCTCGGGATCTTTTCTGCGTATTTTCTGTACATTTCGCTGCTCTTTTTAGCACTTTATGCATTGCTGCGCTTTTTTACAACGCGGCAATGCAACGCCGGAAAAAGTTCGCTCTGGCGGCGTTTCTGGAAATACGTTTGGCACTGCCTGTGGCCCATTCTGCTCGGAATGGGTGCTGCAATGTGGAGTTTTCTGCCGCAGGTGTTTAATCTGCTGAACAACCCGCGCGTAAACGGAAACAAAGTATGGGATTTTTCGTGGATCAACGCGGCGGAGTGGTATACGCTCTTGTGCAGATTCCTCTCCAATGGTCTTCTCGGAATTCACGAGTTTGTTGGAATTCGCAACTTTTACGAAGCACCATGCGTGTACACTGGAATATTTACACTGTTCGCATTGGTTGCAGCGCTGTCGGTAAAGGAGTACAGAAGCCGGAAAAAGTTTGCGTGGATTGCCTTTTTTATTGTATCGACCTTGCTTGTTCCGCATGTTTTCAATATCTTGTTCAACGCTCTGAGCACAGATTCCTATCGATGGTATTATGCGATGGTTCCGTTGTTCTGCCTCGGTACGGCATGCGGAGTGCGAGCACTGCGTCGGCCTGGAGTGGGGCGCTATGCGCTTATTTTTGCAGGAATTCCGATCACTTTATTTTTGATTTGGTTCATTCTGTCAGCGCAGAGTCAGTTTACAGGTGAGCTGCTTATCGAAACTTCCGTGCAAAGCACATGTATCGCGGGATTGACGCTGATCGGACTGATGATTGCGATGTGCTGGGCAGATCGGAAAGGGTTGACCCGGGCTGCGGCTGGATTTTTATTGTTTGTGCTGATGTTTGACTTGACGGGGAACGCATTTGTCACTGTCAATACCCGAAGTTTGCTTCCTCGGTCTGTTTTGCAGACGTCGGAATATTTTGATTCCAGCTCGGACGCAATCCAATGGATTGAAACTCAAGATAACGGCTTTTATCGGATTTCCAAAACATATGCCAAAGTTGATTTGAACGATTCTCTTGTTCAGAACTACTACAGCGAGAAGCTGTACCGGCCTTTCATTCAGAGGAATTTTGGAGAATTCATTCAGGAATTTTCACTGAAGATGCCGTCTTCAAACTATTTATACGGTTTTGACGGCGCTCAAGATTTGCGCAATCAGGCAGGCGTCAAGTATCTTCTGACGCATGCGGAGGATGCGTATGCAGGTTACACCCAGATGGGGCAGGTAGAGGATGTATATATTTATCGGAACGACAACGCGCTTCCGTTGGGATATTGTGTCAGCGGATATTTTACCAGAGACCAGGCAGATGAAATGTCGGCCTACGAAAAACAATTACTGTTCTATTCTTCTGCCCTTGTGGAAGAGGAGAGCGCACTGTTTCAGTCCATGGAAAATGACACGAAACCGGCGGTTTCTTTGAATGTGTGGGAAGCGGCGAGTTCCGTAACGGAGGAAGACGTCGACGTCCGGCTGCAGGAAACGAGTGAGGATACGCTTGCGCTGACTTTCATGCTGAATCAAGGCGACGATGAAAAACAGCTTCTGCAGATACGCTGCTTTGATGCAAATGACCGTGAGATGGGAGAAAATCCTCTGGAAGTGCTTGTGATTGGAAATGAGGGAACGGTCACATTGCCCTATATCGGAATTTCCCGCATAGAAATCTCGTTTCCGAATGCGCAGACGGATGTTTTGGAATTGGTGAATGACGTTACCGTGAGTTCGCGGAACGATGAGGAACTGCGCGCACTTACACAGGAAATTCAGGAGAACGCTCTCCAAATTCAGGAGTTTCGGGATAGCCGTATTACCGGAATTGCGGAAACGGATCATCCTGCCATTCTGAAATTCAGCATTCCGTATGAAAGCGGCTGGAAAGTTACGGTGGACGGAGAATCGCAGGAGCTTCTTCTGGTGGATACCACATATCTCGGCGTTTATTTGGAGCCAGGGATTCACCAGATCGAATTGAGTTATCATTCTGTCACGTTCCAGACTGGGGTTCTAATTTCGATTGTTTGTATCTTGTTGATTCTGTTCCGTTTTATCCATCACGTGATTGTTCTTAGGAGAAAGCAATATGAAAAGTAAATCTTTGATTCGCACGCTGACTGTGTGTGTAGTGTATATTTGTCTGTTTTCATTTCCTTCGTTTGCGGCGGAGCAGAGGGAGCTTTCAGATATTGCGCAGGCAAATTATGTGTCGGAGCATGAAAAGTTCACTTCTCTCAATGCTGCGCCTGAGGGCGCGGTCCCGCCGGAAGAGGGCGAGACGCCCGAGGGCGCGGTCCCGCCGGAAGAGGGCGAGACGCCAGAGGGTGCGGTCCCGCCGGAAGAGGGCGAGACGCCCGAGGGCACGATCCCGCCGGAAGAGGGCGAGACGCCAGAGGGCATGGTCCCGCCGGAAGAGGGCGAGACGCCTGAGGGCGCGGTCCCGCCGGAAGAGGGCGAGATGCCCGAGGGCACGGTCCCGCCGGAAGAGGGCGAGACGCCAGAGGGCACGGTCTCGCCGGAAGATGGCGAGACATCTGATGATGGTGATTCTTCCGAAAAGGATGAAACGGCGAAAGATGAGACAGATGGTCTTGAGGAAGACGAAGATCAGATGGATCTTGTTCAGGACGATCAGCAAATCGAAGACGGTTTTCATTACGGTGAAGACGGAGAGCTGTATTATTATGAAAACGGCGCTCCGGTCACGAATCGATGGATCGAACAGGATGGTGCGAAATATTGGTTCGGCGCAGGCGGAAAGGCCGCGACGAGCTTCACGGATATCGGGTCGGATACCTATTACTTTGACTCCGACCACAAGATGGTGAGCATGGGCTGGCAGAACTTCGGCGGCGATCTGTTCTATTTCAATGCGGACGGACGTCTTGCCCGCAGCCAGTGGATCGGCAGCGGTGACTGGACATACTATGTCGGTGCAGATGCCAAGGCGGTACGTAACGGTGTGCACGAAATCGGCGGCAAATACTATTTGTTTAATGTTGTTCAGTGTTTGATTCGCTTTGCCAATTCAGGCTGGAACACCTATGAGTCCGCTTTGTATTACTCGACAGACAAGGAATCCATACTAGTCAGCCAGTGGATTGGGGAAAACCCGTGGAAATATTATGTCGGTTCGGACGGAAAGGCATATCCGGAAGGCCTGCATGCCATTGAAGGAAAATATTATCTGTTTGGCCCGTATCAGAATATCTACTGCGCAGCATCGGCGGCTGGCGGCTGGCAGGTCATCGGCGATGAACTGTATTTCATCGCCGGAGATGACAGCGTTGCGGTGAACACCTGGATCGGTTCACATGACTGGAAATACTATGTGGGCGGAGACGGAAAAGCCTTCCGCGGCCTGCAATGGGTGGGAAAGGATCGGTATTACTTCCATCCCGAACAGTGGAATGTGCAGTATGGACTGCAGAGAATTGATGGTGTCGACTACTATTTCAATCTTGAAACGGGTGCATTGGTAGGCAATCGAGGAATCGACGTCTCTTCCGTGCAGGGCGTGATCGACTGGAACAAGGTGAAGTCGGACGGCATCTCTTTCGTGATCGTCCGCGCCATGCACTGGAGCAACAGCGCAAACAACTACGTGATGGACTCCATGTTCGTGCAGAACGTGATGGGCGCGAAGTCGGCAGGCCTGCTGGTCGGCGCATACTGGTTCAGCGAGGCGTTCAACGGTGCGGAGGCGCTGGCGGAAGTGCAGTTCATTGCGAACTCCAGCGAGTGGAATGCCCTGAAGAATTCCGGCGTTATCCTCGACATGCCGTTCTTCATCGATTACGAGGACAAGAACTGGCTGGATAAACACACAACATACGAATCCCGCACCGAGGCGGTGCGAACGGGCATGGACGCCGTGGAGCAGATCCTCGGCACGCAGTCCGGCTTTTACACCAGCGACAGCTATGCGCAGAACTGGTTCAACGGCCAGCAGCTTATCAATGAAGGGTACAACGCCTGGATTGCGCGCTGGAGTTCTTCGTCGCCGGCCACAAACGGCTATATGATGTGGCAGTACAGCAACGTCGGACAGGTCAACGGCATCTCCGGAAACGTAGACCTAAACTACTGCTACAAGACGTATACGTTCCATCCGGTGAATGATTACACAGGCGGATATACTATGATCACGGTGTACGATATCAACACCGGAAAACAGGTCACCGGGAATATCACCGAGCTGACCAAGCAGATCGTCGCCAACGAAGTCGGCGGCGGTCTCGGTCTGACGGATGCGGGCGAGAGAACAGAACTGTACAAGGCGCAGGCTGTGGCCGCGCACTCGTATCTGGTGTATATGCTCAACCGCGGCATGGTGCCTCAGGTCGGCCTGAAGGCGTACAGCGGCTATTCTGGCCTGAGCGAAGCGGTGGAAGCCGTCAAGAACGAGATGATTGTTTACAACGGTGCGGTGATCAACGCCGTGTACACCTCCTGCTCCGGAAGCTATACCAATTCCGCGGCCAATATGGGATGGATGTCTGTGCCGTATCTCACGAGCGTCGAAAGCAAATACGACAGCCAGATGGCCGGTGCGGCAAAGTATTATCCCAGAACGTCCACAATCTCCATTGAGGATTACTACGGCAGCAGCGGAACGCTTCAGAGCGGTATGCGCAGCAACATCATCAAGATGGTGGGGCAGTTGCAGTACAGCGCCTATGCGAACAATCCCGAGCTCTGGATCACGGAGATCCATACCGACGCGCACGGGAACATCGATTATGCCGTTGTGTGCGGCGTCAAGGTCAGCGGCGGTACGTTCTATGAAAACTGCTGGGGCCTGTATGGTGCGAATCTGACGAGCTGGAAGTATAACGGCAGCAACTGGACGTTCGTCTCGAACGGAAACGGGCACGGCGTCGGAATGAGCCAGTATGGTGCGGCAGGATATATTGCCAAGGAATCCTGGAATTACAAACAGATTCTGGAACATTATTATGCCGGAGCAAAGGTTGTTTGACTGGAAAAGCGCGGACTGTTTCCTTTGACGGTGAGATATGGTATAATAACCTCAAAGCTACCGCTTGCGCGGCCACGCGCACTTTGCGCGCTGATGCGCTTATCGCGCATGGGTTTGAGAACAGTGAACCACACAAAACCGCAATGGATGCGGTTTTGTTGAGGCCACTACGCGGCGTCATGATATAATAAATAAAATCTGTGATAGGATTTTGACATCAGAGCATCAGAGGAGAAGCGATATGAAAGTTGTCCTTTTGGCAGGCGGCTTCGGCACGCGGATTTCAGAAGAAAGCCATCTAAAACCCAAGCCAATGATTGAGATTGGGGAGAAGCCCATTTTGTGGCATATTATGAAGCTGTATTCTCACTACGGTTTTAACGAGTTCGTCATCTGTGCGGGCTATAAGCAGCATGTCATCAAAGAATTCTTTGCGGATTACTTCCTGCACACGTCGGATATCACGTTTGATCTGCAGACGAATTCGATGGAGGTGCACGACAACTTTGCGGAGCCGTGGAGGGTGACCGTGGTGGACACGGGCCTCAACACAATGACAGGCGGACGCGTCAAGCGCATTCGCAAATTTGTAGGCGACGAGCCATTCTTCCTGACGTACGGTGACGGTGTGTCGGATGTGGACATCGCAAAGCTCTTGGAATATCATAAGAGTCACGGCAAATACTGCACGATGACAGCAACGAACATTGGACAGCGTTTTGGCGTGCTTGAAATCGAAAAGAATAATGAGATTTCTGGCTTCCGTGAAAAAAGCGAATCCGATGGAAGTATGATCAACGTGGGCTTTATGGTATGTGAGCCGCAGATGTTTGAATATATCGAAGGAGATTCCACCGTATTGGAGAAGGCACCTTTAGAAAATCTTGCAAAAGATGGTCAGCTAATAGCGTATAAGCATGACGGCTTCTGGCAGTGTATGGACACGCAGAGAGAGAAACAGAAGCTGGAGGAAATGTGGGCTTCCGGGCAAGCTCCCTGGAAAGTGTGGGAGGAGTAAATGCTGGATTTTGATTTTTTTAACGGAAAACGCGTTTTTGTTACAGGGCATACAGGCTTTAAGGGAAGTTGGCTTTGCCACATCCTTGCAAAGTTCGGAGCAGAGGTGACAGGGTATAGTCTACCGGCGCCGACTAACCCCAACCTGTTTGAAATTGCGAAAATCGAACGTGATGTACATTCTGTCATTGGGGATATTCGAGATATGGCGGCACTGAAAAAAGCCTTTGATGCAGCTGATCCGGAAATTGTGTTGCATCTTGCAGCTCAGCCTATCGTGCGCGACAGCTACAAGGATCCGCGTTATACCTATGAAACGAATGTGATGGGAACAGTAAACCTCTTGGAATGCGTGCGTCTCGCTGATGGCACGCCTCCTCGCTCAGTTGTGAATATCACGACTGATAAGGTCTATCACAACAATGAATGGGAATGGGGATACCGCGAAAACGATTCGTTGGACGGCTTCGACCCCTATTCAAACAGTAAGAGCTGTTCGGAACTTGTGACACATAGCTATAAAAACAGTTTTTTTGAACAAAAATCGGTTGCTGTTTCTACAGCGCGTGCGGGTAATGTCATCGGCGGAGGCGATTTTGCCAATGATCGTATCATTCCAGACTGCATCCGAGCAGCAATGGAAAGAAAAACTGTTGTTGTGCGGAACCCGTATTCTACCCGTCCGTATCAGCATGTATTGGAGCCTTTGCGTGCCTATCTGATGATTGCGCAGAAACAGTATGAGGACACCGATTTTGCGGGCTACTACAATGTAGGGCCTGATGATTGTGATTGTGTTACAACAGGCGCTCTTGTAGAGATGTTCTGCCGCGCATGGGGAGAAGGGCAAAACTGGAAAAAATGCGCGGCGGAAGGCCCGCATGAAGCGAACTTTTTAAAATTGGACTGTAGTAGACTGAAAACGGTGTTTGGCTGGCAGGCGCAGTGGCATATTGCAGATGCGGTGGAAAACACTGTAGCATGGACACGTGCTTGGCTTGCGGGCGAAGATGTCCGGGCGGAAATGGATAGGGAAATCGAAGCGTTTTTTAAGCGGTAAAGGGGTAAACGTATGTTTGAAAATATGACAGAGACACAGGCGCGCGCTGAAATTCTGAAAAGCGTGGCAGAGTACTATCACGCATACAAGGAGAAGAAAGTCCCTTTTCAGGAAGGTGACCGCATCACTTATGCGGCCCGTGTTTTTGATGAAAAAGAGATGTGCGCACTTGCGGATGCCACATTGGACTTTTGGCTGACGACTGGCCGCTTTTCGGATCAGTTTGAAAAAGAGTTTGCCCAGTGGCTGGGTGTTAAATATGCAAATCTGGTAAACAGCGGTTCCTCTGCGAACCTTCTTGCATTCATGGCGCTGACAGCACAGGAATTGGGTGAGCGACGCATCAAAAAAGGCGATGAAATCATCACCGTGGCATGCGGTTTTCCTACTACGGTAACGCCCGCGATCCAGTACGGTGCAGTGCCGGTGTTTGTTGATGTGACCATTCCGCAGTACAACATTGATGTGTCGAAGCTGGAGGCAGCCCGCAGCGAAAAAACAAAAGCGGTGATGGTTGCGCACACGCTGGGCAATCCGTTTGATCTGAGCGCAATAAAGGCTTTCTGCGACAAGTACGACCTGTGGCTGGTAGAGGATAATTGCGACGCGCTGGGCACACAGTATACCATCCGTGGTGAAACAAAATACACCGGGACCATCGGAGATATCGGTACGTCAAGTTTCTATCCGCCCCATCACATGACGATGGGCGAGGGCGGTTGTGTGTATACCAACGATCCCAAATTGAACCGCCTCATCAAGAGCTTTCGTGACTGGGGGCGTGATTGTGTGTGTCCGTCCGGCCGTGACAACTTCTGTGGACATCGGTTTGACGGGCAGTACGGTGAACTCCCGCAGGGGTATGACCATAAATATGTGTACAGCCACTTCGGTTATAATTTGAAAGTAACAGATATGCAGGCTGCCATCGGATGCGAACAGCTGAAAAAATTCCCTTCTTTTATTGAGCGCCGTCGCCACAATTGGGAGCGCCTGCGTGCCGCGCTTGCGCCTGCGGGCGATAAACTCATTCTTCCGGAGCCGTGTCCGAGCAGCCGCCCCAGTTGGTTCGGCTTTTTGATTTCGGTGCGTCCGGAATCCGGTCTCGACCGCAATGCCGTGACTCGCTATGTAGAAGAGCACAATGTGCAGACACGCCTTCTGTTTTCCGGCAATCTTATTAAACATCCTTGCTTTGACGAGATGCGCGCCACCGGTCGGGGTTACCGGGTTGTCGGCGGCTTGGAAAATACAGATTTCATCATGAACAATACCTTTTGGGTAGGCGTGTATCCTGGCATGACGGATGAAATGCTCGACTATATGGCCAAGGTGATATTGGAAGCGGTGCAGTAAAGTCTATGGTCAAAAAACTATTGTCATGCAGAACAATGGTTTTTGCTAAGAGCGTCAGAGGTGCAAGTGCCGATTTCATACTCCAATCAACAAGTAGAAATAACCTTAGGAGGAGCATATGCAAATACGCCTGGCAGATTACGTTGCAGATTTTTTGACCGCACACGACATTACCGACTGCTTTATGGTGACGGGCGGCGGTGCGATGCACTTAAACGATGCCCTTGGGCATAAAGCTGGTTTGCACTGCACGTTTAACCACCACGAACAGGCCTGTGCCATCGCGGCAGAGTCCTATGCCCGTTTGGAAAACCGGATCGCAGCCCTGTGCGTTACGACAGGACCGGGCGGAACCAATGCAATTACAGGTGTATTGGGCGGTTGGTTGGATTCTATCCCGATGCTGGTCATTTCCGGGCAGGTGCGTTACGATACCACTGCGCGATATGCGGAACGCTTTACCGGCGGCCTGCCGCTACGCGCGGTGGGAGATCAGGAGTTTGACATTACACGGGCGGTCTCCTGCATGTGCAAATATGCCGCGATGCTGGAGGATCCGGCGGATATCCGTTATATGCTGGAAAAATCCTTTTATCTGGCCACGCACGGTCGGCCCGGACCGTGCTGGATCGACATCCCCGTCAATTACCAGGGTATGACGATTGAGACAGAGGGACTGCGCGGCTACGACCCGACGGAGGATGCACGGTCTTTGCCAGTATCGATCACGGCGGAGACGGTGAAAATAGTGCTGGAAAAGATTCGAATTGCCAAGCGTCCAGTGCTGTACGCGGGTAATGGTATCCGCCTTTCAGGGGGATACGACGCCTTTCGTTCCGCTGTGGAAAAACTTGGCATCCCGGTTTGCACTTATTGGGACGCTATCGACCTGATTGAGACGGAACATCCCTTCTATGTGGGACGCGGCGGAAATATGGGGGACAGGCCCGGAAATTTCGCAGTGCAAAACGCAGATTTGATTCTGGCCGTCGGCAACCGTCTGCCGATTCGAGTCGTGGGATATAACTGGAAGACATGGGCGCGTGAAGCCGAAGTGATTATGGTCGATGTGGATGAGGCAGAATTGAAAAAACATACCTTACATGTAGAAATGCCCATTCACGCGGATGCAAAGGACTTTTTTGAACAAATGAACACGCGGCTGAACGGCATAGAGCAGCCGCTTTTTCAAGGTAGGGAATGGGTAACGGCGTGTCGGAAATGGAAGGAAAAATATCCTGTTGTTTTGCCGCGTCATTGGCAGGAAGACGGGTTGCACGCCAATGCCTATGCATTCGTTGACTATTTAAGCACGCAGCTTCCGCCCCGTACGCTTACAGTTGTGAGTAACGGCACTTGTTGCGTTGCGGGTCATCAGGCATATGTTATTAAAGAAGGAACACGTTTTTTTAACAGCAATGCCGTTGCCTCCATGGGCTATGGTCTGCCTGCGGCCATTGGCGGTTGTGTTGCCAATAAGAGAAGAACGACGGTCTGCTTAGAAGGGGACGGCAGCATTATGATGAACCTTCAGGAATTGCAGACGATTATCACAAACGCTCTGCCGATTAAAATTTTTCTGATTAACAATGAGGGGTACCATTCCATCCGTCAAACACAGAACAATTTATTCGCAGACCATTGTAAAGTCGGTATCGGGCCGGAATCGGGAGATTTGTCTTTCCCGGATTTCAGCAAATTGGCACGGGTGTTTGGCTATCCATACTTTGCGGCGCACTCCAATAAAGAAATGCAGCGGGTAGTGGAGGAGTCGCTTGCAGTTGATGGGCCGACTTTTTGTGAAGTATTTGTTTCAACAGAGCAAGTTTTCGAGCCGAAATCCTCCACCAAGCGTTTGGAAAACGGTACGTTGGTATCCCCTCCGCTGGAGGACTTGGCTCCTTTTCTCCCGAGGGAAGAGCTTGCACAGAATATGTTTATCCCGATGGTGCCGGAAGCATGAGGACGTTGCATAGAGCGATTGTGACGGGAGCGACAGGCGCCGTCGGGACAGCTTTGGTGCGGGTATTGGCAGAAAGAGACATTGCGGTGACTGTGCTGTGCCGACCCGGTAGTGTACGGCGGGAAAATATCCCACAGCACCCGCGAGTGCGGGTATGCTTTGCAGATCTCACACGGTTGCGGGAAGCTGCAGTGGAACTGGATGACAGCTGTGATGCGTTTTTTCATTTGGCTTGGACGGGGACGGTAGGTGCGGCCCGCAATGATATGTTTCAGCAAAACAAAAATGTGGAGTATGCGCTGGAGGCTGTGGAACTTGCGGCGTCTTTGGGGTGCAAGATTTTTGTGGGAGCTGGTAGTCAGGCGGAATACGGCCGAGTGGAGGGAAAGCTTTGCGCAGATACGCCTGTGTTCCCGGAAAATGGGTATGGCATCGCAAAATTATGCGCGGGGCAGATGACCCGCATTGCTTGTGCCCAAAAGGGCATACAACATGTTTGGGCACGCATCTTGAGCGTGTACGGTCCGTATGACAATCCAAACAGTATGGTGATGAGCGGTATTTCTGCGCTTTTGCGCGGGGAGTGTCCGCGCTATACGCCGGGCGAACAGGAATGGGATTATCTGTACAGCGAAGATGCGGCTCAGGCATTGCTGCTGATGGCGGAAAAAGGAAAAAGCGGGATGGTATATCCTCTAGGTAGCGGGCAGACGCAGCGCTTGAAAAATTATATTGCCGCCATCCGCGACGCAGTGAATCCAGCGCTTCCTGTGGCGCTTGGCGCGTTGCCATATCCTGAAAACCAGGTAATGTATTTGTGTGCCGATATATCCTCACTAACACAGGATGTGGGCTTCCGTCCCCGGGTGTCCTTTGAAGAGGGAATTCAAAAAACGGTAGATTGGGCGAAAGGCAGATAAAACGAATGAAGAAAAAAATCAGCATCATGATTCCGTGCTACAATGAGGAAGAAAATGCCCGCCCTATCTATGAGGCGGTCAAAGATGAGTTGGAGCGCGAATTGCCCGGGTACGATTATGAAATTCTGTTTATCGACAATAAATCGACGGATGGAACACGGTGTATCATCGAGAAAATTTGTGAGGAAAATCCGAAGGTAAAAGGGATTTTCAATGCGAAAAATTTTGGCCAATTCAACAGCCCTTACTATGGGATTTTACAGACGACGGGTGACTGCACCATTTCCATTTGCGCTGATTTTCAGGACCCTGTTGATTTGATTCCGGTTTTTGTCCGTGAGTGGGAAAAAGGATACAAGATCGTCTGCGGCATCAAAACCTCCAGCAAGGAAAATAGGCTTGTTTATTTTCTGCGTTCTTGTTATTATAAGGCGATTAAAAAAATGAGCAGCGTAGAGCAGATTGAGCATTTCACGGGCTTTGGACTGTATGACAAAAGCTTCGTGCAAGTTTTGCGTGATTTGAAAGATCCGACGCCGTTTATTCGCGGGATTGTAGCGGAGCTGGGCTACGAGCGCAAGGATATAGAGTATACCCAGCCCCAGAGGCGCGCGGGAAAGACGCACAACAACTGGTACAGTTTATATGATGCTGCCATGCTGTCGTTTACCAGCTATACAAAAGTCGGGCTGCGCCTCGCCACGTTCGCTGGTTTTCTGATATCGGGAATCAGCTTTTTGCTGGCATTGGTCTATCTGGTGATGAAGCTCGTTTACTGGGACCGGTTCATCGCCGGGTCGGCACCTATGCTCATTCTCACCTGCTTTTTTGGAGGTGTTCAACTGTTTTTTATCGGTCTGTTGGGTGAGTACATTATGAGTATGAATGCCCGTATTATGAATCGTCCGCTGGTCGTGGAAGAAAAACGATTGAACTTTGAAAAACAGGAGGAAAGAGATGGAAAAGGCACAGAAGATTAAAACTTATGTGCTACTGCATGTATTGATGCTGATATTCAGCCTGTCTCCGGTTTGTTCTAAGTTGGCTGGGCAGCAGCCTTTCTTGAGCTTTAAGTTCGTTCTTTTCTATGGGCTGGTGATTTTGTTGCTAGGCATATATGCGCTTTTATGGCAACAAATCATTAAACGCATGCCTTTGACCACAGCATACGCAAACAAAGCTGTGACTGTGGTGTGGGGCATGGTTTGGGGAGCGTTACTTTTTCAGGAAGATATTACGCTGCAAAAGTGTATTGGAGCGGCAATTATTGTGGTGGGCGTAATATTGTATGCATTCTCGGACAGCAAATCACAGAAGAGGAGGGCAACAGATGACTGATTTCTCTGCAGTGTTGCCTTATGCTCTGATTTCATTGTTAGGGGTATTCCTCTCATCGGTGAGCCAGGTAATGCTGAAAAAGGCTGCGATGCGCAAATATAGCAGTGTTGTGCAAGAGTATTTAAATCCACTGGTAATATTCGCATATGGGATTTTTTTTGGTACAACGTTGCTAGGCATCCTCGCCTATAAAGGAATGCCGGTATCTCTTGGCCCCGTTTTGGAAACAACAGCTTATTTTTATATTACTGTTTTCGGTGTTGTGATTTTCAAAGAAAAACTCAACAGCAAAAAAATTTTGGCATTATGTATGATTGTTATGGGAATTGTTGTATATGCGCTAGGCTGATTGCGCTTGTGTGATGGATTTAAACGAAAGGATAAATAGCATCAAAAAGCTATTGTGCTGTGCCTTTAAGGTGCAGAGCCTTTTGTAAAACAAAAAGCTGAACTTTTGCAAATGAGCAAAAGTTCAGCTTTTTTCGTTATGGTGGACCCGAAGGGGATCGAACCCTCGACCTTACGGATGCGAACCGTACGCGCTCCCAGCTGCGCTACGGGCCCACGCTTATTTTTGACAGGCGGTGAATGAAGCACCGTGCTGTCACCTATAATAGGATAAGACATTCAAAAGAAAATGTCAAGAGCTTTTTGAAAAAATTATCATGTGGGAGGACGCTGCAGTGGAACTCAGAGGATCGAAAACAGAGGCCAATTTGATCACGGCTTTTTCCGGGGAGTCTCAGGCTACAAATAAGTATACCTATTATGCCTCGAAAGCCAAGAGCGAAGGCTACGGACAAATCGGAGCGATTTTTGAGGAAACGGCCGGTAATGAGCGGGAGCACGCAAAGTTGTGGTTCAAGGCGCTCAACGGCGGCATCGCGGACACGCTGGAAAATCTCAGAGACGCAGCTACGGGCGAGCATTATGAGTGGAGCGACATGTACGCGGAATTCGCCAAAACAGCACGGGAAGAAGGCTTTGATGAACTTGCATTCCTGTTCGAAGGTGTGGCAAACATCGAAAAGACGCATGAAGAGCGATATCTGCGCCTTGTGCAGAATATTGAGGAAGGCCTTGTGTTCGAACGGGGCGGGGAAATGATCTGGGTTTGCCGCAATTGCGGCCATATCCATTGTGGAAGCTCCGCACCGCAGGTGTGTCCTATCTGCAAGCATTCCCAAGCTTATTTTGAACTGCGCGCCGAAAACTATTGAGTGCTGTCTTCCCAAAACGTCTGTGCGGATATACTGTATCCGCGCAGACGTTCTTTGCAAACGCCTTTGCGGCCGCCGGAAAATGTGATATACTGTAAAAAATACCGTTTGTCGAAAATGGTCGATAATTTTCGCTTGCACGGTGTGCCTTTGCTCCTTTACACTTATAAAGCAATATTGCATAAATATTGGTTTTAAAAGTGGAGGAATGGCAATGAAAACGACGGAAGTGCTCTATACACGCAATTTTACAGACTTAGGGCCGCTGCAGTCCGCGCATATTTTGCAGTATGCCCTTACAACAGACCCGGGATGTGCGCTTCGCTATGGGGTTTCCGTTACGGTGCTGCAGGCCGGAGGCCGGGACACGCAATCCTGCCGGGCAATCTGCGATACGCAGGAGGGGACTTGCCGTCTTCTTGTTTTCCTGTGGGAAAATGCGGTGGAGCCGTGCGCCGTGCGGGGGATTGTGGAGGACATCCGGCGCGCGGGCCTTTTGCCGTGCGGCGCGGAAGAGTGAGTGGGCTGTATGAATGAAAACGCGAAGATCCGAGTGCTGATCGCCGAGGACGATCCGATCCAGAATGACCTGCTGAAGGATGCATTGGAGCTGGAGTCCGATATGGCCTGCTGCGGCCAAGCATGTGATGGGCTTGAAGCGCTGGCCAAGCTCCAAACGGAACAGCCGGACGTTTTGCTCCTGGATATCGTGATGCCCAACATGGACGGTGTGGATCTGCTCAACGAGCTGCGGGAGAATCCGCCGCCGAAGCGTCCGAAGGTGATTGCGATCAGCGCGTATGGGCAGGAACATATTGCCCGGGCGGCGTTGGCGCAGGGAGCAGATTGGTTTCTGCTGAAGCCGTACCAGCTGGAGCTGCTGATGCGCCGCATCCGTACGCTTGCAGGCGAGGCCCCTTCCCAAAAGAAGTGCACACTGGAGCACATTGTGTCCAAAGCGGTGATAGACTTGGGTGTGCAGACGAGCGCCGTTGGATTTCTGTATTTGGAACAGGCACTGCTGATTCTTCTTACGCATCAGGGCACCTGCCTGATGAGCAAGGACGTATACGCGGAAATCGCGGCCCGGAACGGTACTACGGAGCAATGCGTTGAAAAAGCGCTGCGAAAGGTGATCCAGCAGATATTTGAGGTGGATTCAGAAGCGCTGCATGCGCTCTTGAAGCTGGGACATAAAGAAGATGCATTACATTTGTCCAACGGCCGGTTCCTTACACTGATGGCGGCGGGGATCCGGCTGCACAATCTGCTCTAGGAGGGGCGTGCCGGGCGCATGAGAATAGATGTCAATGCGGTGTTGCTGCAATATTTTGAACAGACGGCTCCGCCGCAAACGCGCGCGGAAGCAGTCCTGCTGGCTGCAGCGGAGGCGTTGAGGACGCTGCTGGGAGCAGAGGAAGTCCGATTTGTGGTCCGGCTCGGTACTTTGCTGAAGGAATTGACGTTCCCGGGGCAAATCACACGGGCCCGGACGGAAAACGAAGATGATATGATATTGGCTTGCCTGGCGCATTGCGCCGGCAAGCCTGTTTGCGTTTGTGCGCAGAACGGCGGCAAGGCGGGAAATTGGCTGTTTCCGCTTCCGGCGGAGGACGGCGCGGTACACGGCGCTGCTTTGTGCAGCGTATTGGGAATCCCGGAGGATGCGGCTCTGGCCGGAGCCGAGCGCCTGACGCGAAGTCTTGCACTGCGTCTGCCGAAGCTGTTCCGGGAGAAAGAGACGGTCGGGATAAGCGGGGCTTCTGCTTCAGAATGGGAACAGGCGGCCATGCTGTCTCATGAATTCAAGACACCTCTGACGGTTGTGCTGTCCTCGCTGCAGCTGCTGCGGCGCAGGCTGTGCCGGCCTGGCAAGGATATTGCGGACGGAGTGGAAAAGTATCTGGATTATGCGGAGCAGAACTTGTATAAGACGCTGCGTCTGGCGGCAAACATTCTGGATGCGCAATACGCGGACGTAAAAAACGTTCAGACGGAAGAGTACACGGACCTTGCCGCTGCGCTTGCGGAAACAGTGGAGGGCGCCCGACCTTATGCTCAGGCGTGCGGCGTTACGCTGCGGTTTGAAAACCGTTCCAAAGGTCCGTGCGGTCTGCTGTGCGATACGCAGCGTCTGGACAGGATCGTGCTGAACTTGCTTTCCAATGCGCTTAAGCACACACCCGGGGGCGGCGCGGTGTTCGTTCTGCTGGAGAGGGATGGGCTGTATGCGCGTATCGTTGTGGAGGACGATGGCTGCGGTATTCCCGAGCAGGCGCTGCCGCACTTGTTTGAAAAATTCTGGCGCGGGCAGGGGGAGCGGGGAGGCTCCGGTCTGGGGCTGTATATTGCGCAGCAGTTTGCACGGATGCAGGGGGGAGAAATTCATGCGGAAAACCGGACGGAGCGCGGTGCGCGTTTTATCGTAGAGCTGCCGGTACGTCTGCCTGGGGCGGAGACAGATGTGCTTTCCAGTGTGCCGCTGCCATACAGCGGCGATTCCCGCGAAACGATGCTTCGCATCGAGCTTGCAGAACTGCCGCTTGCGCAAAAGTATATTTGACGGCTTTACTTTACAGGTAAAATCATGTAAAATAGATGAGAAAATGAAATTGCTTCGATGGGGTGCTGCTATGTCGGTGAAATACAAACGCGTGTTGCTGAAACTGAGCGGGGAGGCGCTGTCCGGGGACAAAGGCTTTGGCTTGGACATGGATACCATCCAGACCATTTGTAAAGGCATCAAAGACGCCCACGATTTGGGTGCTGAGATCGCGATCGTGGTGGGCGGCGGCAACTTTTGGCGCGGCCGCTCCAGCGGCGAGATGGAGCGTACCCGTGCGGATCAGATCGGTATGCTGGCCACGGCCATGAATGCGCTGGCCGTGGCTGACGCCCTGGAGCATTTGGGCGTAGAGGTGCGTGTGCAGACAGCTTTGTCCATGCAGCAGATCGCCGAGCCTTATATCCGCAACCGGGCCATCCGCCATCTGGAAAAAGGGAGAGTCATCATTCTGGCCTGCGGAACGGGCAACCCGTTCTTTTCCACGGACACAGCTTCGGCGCTGCGCGCTGCGGAGATCAACGCGGATATCATCTTCAAGGCGACGATGGTGGACGGCGTTTACGACAAGGACCCCAAAAAATATGCAGATGCAAAAAAATACGACACGCTTACGTTCAGCCGTGTGCTGGCGGACCAGCTTGCCGTGATGGACAGCACCGCTGCGACGATGTGCCGCGATAATTCGCTGCCCATTCTGGTATTTGATATCCTGCACCCCGAAAATATTGCAAAAGCAGTAGCGGGTGAGCCCATCGGCACGCTCGTGGTCGAGCAATAAGGAAAAGAGGAGAGACGATTATGAGCGCAGAGACAAAGACCTATGAAGACAAAATGACCGGCGTCATCAACCATCTTGTAAAGGAGCATGCGACGATCCGCGCGGGCCGTGCGAACCCCGCCATCCTCGATAAGGTGACGGTGGATTATTATGGCACGCCCACGCCCATCAATCAGGTGGCCGCGGTTTCTGTGGCAGAGGCGCGCGTGCTCACCATCAGCCCTTGGGACGCTTCTTTGATGCACGCCATTGAAAAGGCGATCCTTACCTCTGATATTGGTATCAATCCCACCAACGACGGCCGCGTGATGCGTCTGGTTTTCCCGGCTCCTACGGAGGAACGGCGCAAACAGCTCACCAAGGAAGCCATGCACATGGGTGAGGAAGCGAAAATCGCGGTGCGCAACGTCCGCCGTGACGCGCTGGACAAATTCAAAGCGAAGAAAAAGGCGGGCGAGTTGACAGAGGACGATTTGAAAAATCTCGAAAATGAGATGCAGAAGATTACCGACAAATTTGTCAAGGAGATCGATAAGACCTGCGAGGCCAAAAACAAAGAGATCATGGAAATCTGACGGAGCCCGCGCACGCGGCGTTTCCACGGCTGGATGTGTGCCGCGCGGCAGCCCGCGCGGCATTCATTTTTACAAAGGAGTCAAGAGCATTATGGCACATGAACCCGGCTTTGCAAAAGGCTTGAGCATCGGAATCATCATGGACGGGAACGGCCGCTGGGCCAAAAAACGCGGCCTGCCGCGCACTGCGGGCCACACCAGGGGCGCAGAGGTGTTTCGGGATATCATCCGCTACTGCAACGAGCTGGAGGTCGCCTGCGTCACGTTTTATGCGTTTTCCACCGAGAACTGGTCGCGTCCGATGGAGGAAGTCAACGGCATTATGAAGCTGTTCGGCGAATACCTTATTATGGCGTACGATTACCAGAAGGAGAACAACCGTGTGGTGTTTTTGGGCGACCGCACGGCGCTGCCCGCCAAATACCAGGCGCAGATGAACGATATCGAGGAAAAAACCCGCGGCAACACCGGTACGGTGCTCAACGTGGCTGTCAACTATGGCGGCCGGCAGGAGATCGTGCGGGGGATGCAGATCCTGGCACGCCGTGTACAGCAGGGGATGCTGCGGCCTGAGGACATCGACATTGAGACGGTATCGGGCGTAATGTATACCGCCGGGCAGAAAGATCCGGATTTCATTCTGCGCCCCAGCGGAGAGCACAGGCTCTCCAATTTTATGCTGTGGCAGGCGTCTTATGCGGAATTTGTGGATATGGACGTGTTATGGCCGGATTTTACCCGGGCGGATCTGGACCGGGCCATTGAAGAATACAATACCCGCAGCCGCCGCTTCGGCGGAATTTGAAAGCAAAGCGAGGCATGGCTATGAAAACAAGAGTGATTACCTCCGCAGTCGGCTTGGTGGTACTGTTCGCGGTGATGGCGCTGTTCGACACCTTCGTGTTCAACGTCGTCATTGCGGCCATTTGCCTGCTCGCCATCCATGAGGTGTTCAAGGCGTTCCGGTTTGAAAAGGCTGCGTATATTTATTGGGGCTTTGTGCCGTATACGCTGCTGGTGATGTTCAGCGATTTCCATATGGTTCGCATCTGTATGCTTCCGGCGTCCTACATTTTTGCGTTGTACCTCGTTTTGTGTGTCATCGGCAATTCAAAGTCCATCAATTATGCAAAGCTGGGCGGCATGGTGCTGTTTTCCTGCATCATCATGTTCTGCTTTTATTCCCTCATTTATCTCAAGCAGCTTCTGCCGCGCGAGACATACGGCTACGATGCGCTGTATTTTATTTTCCTGATTTTGGGCTTTGCCTGGGGCGGGGATTCCGCCGCATATTTTGCGGGACGCGCGTTCGGCAAGCATAAGCTGGCGCCGGTCGTCAGCCCCAACAAGACCATCGAGGGAGCCGTGGGCGGCGTGATGGGAAGCATGCTGCTGGGCGTTGTTGTTACGGCATGCTATACAGCGCTGCACGGGCAGCTTGTCGGCGTGCCTCTGGATACGCTGGGCTGGCGGTATTATGTGGTCGTTGTGCTGCTGGGTGGGTTCGGCTCTCTGCTGGGGATCGTGGGCGATCTGTTTGCCTCTGTGATCAAGCGCCAGTGCGGCATCAAGGATTACGGCACCATCTTTCCCGGGCACGGAGGCATTATGGACCGCTTCGACAGCGTGCTTTTCATCGCGCCGTTTGTCGCAATGGTCGTGACAGCGGTATTTTACTATTTTACGAAATAACGAGGCGTGATATTATGACAAAAAAGGTCACGGTCCTTGGCTCCACAGGTTCTATCGGTACGCAGAGCCTGGATGTTATCCGCGCGCAGGAATACAGCGTGTTTGGGCTGGCGGCGCATTCCAATGTGGAGCTGCTGCTGCGACAGGTACAGGAGTTTCATCCTCATTGCATTGCTGTTGTGGATGACGCGGCGGCGGACCGCGCCGCCCGGGAGCTGCACGGCATGCCGGGCGCGCCGGTCCTTCTGCGAGGCAAAGAAGGTCTTGAAGAATTGGCAGCTATGGACGGCTCGGACATCGTGCTCAACGCGGTGGTGGGCATTGCCGGGCTTGCCGCGACGCTGTCCGCCATCAAAAGCGGGCGGGATGTGGCGCTGGCCAACAAGGAGAGCCTTGTCACCGGAGGTCCCCTCGTGACGGATGCCGTCCGGGAGAATAACGTCAAGCTTCTGCCTGTGGACAGTGAGCATTCGGCCATTTTCCAATGCTTACAGGACGAATACTCGGCCAAAAGTCTGCAAAAGATACTGTTGACGGCCTCCGGCGGGCCGTTTTTCGGCCGCACGCGGCAGGAGCTGCAGAATGTTACAAAGGACGATGCGCTGCGCCATCCCAATTGGAGTATGGGAAGCAAGATCACCATTGATTCCGCCACGCTGATGAACAAGGGGTTGGAGCTGATCGAGGCTGTCTGGCTGTTCGGCCTGCCGGCAGAGCAGGTACAGGTGGTGGTACAGCGCCAGAGTATTATCCATTCGATGGTGCAGTTCAGTGACAACTCCATTTTGGCACAGTTGGGGGTGCCGGATATGCGCATCCCCATCCAGTACGCGCTTACCTGGCCGGAGCGTGTGCCCGGCCCTGCGCCGGAGCTGGACTTCACAAAGCTGCACGAGCTGACTTTTGACACAGCGGATGAGGCTACTTTCCGCTGTCTCGCGGCATGTAAAAAAGCAATCGGCAAGGGCGGCCTTGCACCGTGTGCTGCAAATGGCGCAAACGAAGAGGCGGTGCGTCTGTTTCTGGAGGGACGCATTCCGTTCCTGAAAATCGGTGAGCTGGTGGAGGGCGTTGTGGACAGCGAAGCCTTCGGCGGGCCATATACTCTGGATGACGTGTATGCATGCGACGCGGCGGCGCGCGCATATGTTTTAGCACATGTATCCTAAAAGAATGGGCGGCGGCGCGCCGGGCTGTTATACGGTCCGTACGGCGCGGCCGAACAAATGAAATAAAAGGCAGGGCACAGAATGGCATCATTTTTCAGCAGCGCGGGGTCGTTTCTCATTACGGTGTTGGCGTCGGTATTCGTATTCGGCATTGTGATTTTCATTCATGAGCTGGGGCATTTCCTCACTGCGAAGTTCAGCGGCATCCAGGTGAACGAATTCGCGCTGGGCATGGGGCCTACGCTGTTCAGCTTCACCCGCGGGGGAACAAAATACGGCTTGCGCCTGTTTCCCATCGGCGGCTTTGTCAGTATGGAGGGTGAGGACGAGGAGAGCGAAGAGGCGGGTTCCTTTACAAAGGCCCCGGTGGGAAACCGAATCCTTGTCACCGTGGCGGGCGCTGTGATGAACCTCCTTCTGGGGTTTGTGGTCCTTGTTTGCGTGGTGTGTTCGCAGCAGCTCATCAGCACGCGCACCGTAGCGGAATTTTACGAGGGTTCGTCCACACAGCAGTCCGGCCTGCAGGTAGGAGACACCATCGTTGCGGTAAACGGACGGCGCTGCTTTATCGCAAATGATATCATCTATGAGTTCGCCCGTACCCAGCAGGGGCAGGCGGACTTGACCGTATTGCGTGACGGAAAGCGCGTGCAGCTGGACAATGTGGTGTTCGATACCTACGAAGAAAACGGCGTCAACCAGCTTGTCATTGATTTTAAAGTGCTGGGCGAGAAAAAGACGGTGGGCAGCGTTTTGAAAGAGGCGGGAAACTGGACTCTCTCGCTGGGGCGTATGGTCGTGCTCAGCCTGACGGATCTTATTACGGGCCGTATCGCGGTCAACAATTTGTCCGGTCCCGTAGGCATTGTTTCCGCCATCAGTGAGGCGTCTTCGCTGGGGCTTTCTTCACTGTTGATGCTGCTCGCGCTCATTACCATCAATCTGGGCATTTTTAACCTTCTGCCCATTCCTGCGTTGGACGGCGGACGGCTGGTATTCCTTATCATCGAGGCGATCCGCCGAAAACCCATCAGCCAAAAATATGAGATCGCCATCAACGCCGCGGGATTTATCCTGCTCATCGGGCTGATGATTTTTGCCACATTCAACGATATCACCAAACTGATCGTATAAAAAGAGGGAAGACAATGCGCAAGAATACACGAGCCGTCCGTATAGGCGGCGTTACAGTGGGCGGTAGAAATCCTGTTGCAGTGCAGAGCATGCTCAATGTGCCCATTCATGATATCGCGGGAAATGTCGCCCAGGCCAAACGGCTGGAAGCAGAAGGCTGCCAGATCGTACGGGTCACGGTTCCGTCCGTTGCGGACGTGCCCGTGGTAGAGGCATTAAAGAATGCTGTAAAAATGCCTGTTGTGGCGGATATTCATTTTGATTACAAGGTCGCTTTGGCTTGCGCCGAAGCGGGCGTGGATAAAATACGCATCAACCCGGGCAACATCGGAGACGACGCCCATGTCGGCGAGGTCGCTTCGGCCTGCCGCGCAAGGGGCATCCCCATCCGCATCGGCGTAAACGGCGGCAGCCTGGAAAAGGAGATCCTTGCAAAATACGGAAAGGTTACGCCGGAAGCGCTGGTGGAGAGCGCGATGTACCATGTGTCGCTGCTGGAAAGGCACGATTTCAACGATATTGTCATCTCTATCAAATCCTCCAATGTCCCCGTGGTGGTGGAAGCATACCGCCAGCTCAGCCTGCGGTGCGATTACCCTCTGCATGTGGGCGTTACCGAGGCCGGTACATACCGTATGGGCCTTATTAAATCAGCTATGGGCATAGGGACACTGTTGTTGGAGGGGATTGGAGACACCATTCGCGTGTCGTTGACGGACGAGCCGGAAAAAGAAGTGCGTGCAGGTTTTGACATCCTGCGCGCCGCGGGACATTTTGTGCCCGGCCCCGAGGTCGTCAGCTGTCCTACCTGCGGGCGTACAAATATCAACGTAGCCCAAATCGCCTCGGAGGTCGAGGAGCGTCTGCGCGGCTGCAATAAGCCAATCAAGGTGGCTGTCATGGGCTGCGTGGTCAATGGCCCTGGCGAGGCCAGGGGCGCGGATATCGGCATTGCCGGAGGTAAGGACTGCGCCATGCTGTTCGTCAGGGGACAGCAGGTGCGTATGCTGCGCGGTAATATCGTGGACGAGCTGTGTGAAGAAATCGAACGGTTGGTGTTGGAATAATGAAGCCCATGCTTACGCAGCTCTGGCCGCAGTTTACGGCTGACGCCGCGTTTATGGACAGCTACGGCAGCGCCATCGTGGAGCGTGTCGTTGCGGACAGGCAAAATAAAATCATCACTGTGGTATACCGTACGGCAAATCCGGTGCCCGCTGAGACCAGCGGGCGCCTGATCGCATCCTTGGAGCCGCAGTTCCCGGGCTTTGCACTCAAGGTGCAGGGCCTGTTTGCATATACCTGCCTTACGTCCCGTGCCGTGTTGGAGTTGGCAGAGGAATTGAAAGACGCGGGCCTGCCCATTAACGGCTTTTTGTCGGGGGCTCAGGTGGATATTTCGGGGGAGCACATCACCGTGCGCGTGCAGAATGGTGTGCTGCTGCTGACGCAGATGGAATTTGCCGTGAAACTGGAGGAGCTGATTGCCGCGCGCACCGGAGTGCGGCCGCAGGTGGCGTTGGTGTGCGACACGGCTATTTCGGCCGAGGCCGTGGAAGAACATATCTTGAAAAAGGCGCCGCCCGCCCGCCAGTTCAAGGCCAAAAGCGAGGGGCCTGCCGTAAAGGTGCAGGGATTGGACCTGGAGGACGCGCCCGCCAAGCTGGTGAATGGGCATATGTTCCAGCCGACGGGCCTGACGGCGCTGCGCGATGTTGGGGCAGAGGCCGGCAAAGTTACGGTTTGGGGCGATGTATTCTTTACAGAGATCAAGGGGAACTGGCGCAAGATCTATTCCATTTCCATCACGGATTATACAGGCTCCATCAATCTGAAAATACGGCCGCAGGAGGGAGAAAACTGCGACAAGTGGGAGGAGCTTGGCCCCGGGGACACGCTTATCATCAAGGGCGACTGTGCCTATGACAAATACGAGCGCGATTATGTCATTTACCCTTATGACGTGCTGAAGGTGGTGCGGAAAAAGCGTGTGGACCCTGCGCCGGAAAAGCGTGTGGAGCTGCATCTGCATACGAAAATGAGCAGCATGGATGGTTTCTGTGACCCTAAAACCATCGTAAAAACGGCCCACCGCATGGGTCACCGCGCGGTCGCTGTCACAGATCACGGCGTGGTGCAGGGCTTCCCTGAAGCGATGCTGGCCACGGACGATATCCGAAAGAAAGACCCGGATTTTAAGCTTATCTACGGCGTGGAAGCTTATTTTGTGGATGACATGGTGCCCGTTGTGTATGGTGCGGCCACGGGCGCCATGAGCCAGTCCTTCGTAGTGTTCGATTTGGAGACTACGGGCCTTTCACCGGCCGACTGCGCCATCACGGAAATCGGCGCAGTGGTGGTCGAGAACGGCGAGATCACCGAAAGCTACAACAGTTTTGTAAATCCGGGCTGCCATATTCCCGAGGAAATAACGAAGATCACCAATATCACCGACGAAATGGTGGCCGACGCACCGGGACAGGAGGAGGCGCTGCGGGCGTTTCTGGAATTTGTGGACGGCCGTGTGCTCATCGCGCACAATGCCCATGGCTTTGACATTCGCTTCTTAAAGGCGTGTGCGGAGCGGTACGGCGTGCCGTTCGGCAACACCTACATCGACACATTGCCGCTGGCGCAGGCACTCTATCTTGGACTGCGCAATTACAAGCTGGATACCATCGGTAAATATCTTGAGATCCCGCCGTTTCAGCACCATCGCGCCTGTGACGACGCGAAGGCGCTGGCGCAGATCTACGTGAAGATGATCGAGGATCTTGCTCTGCGCGGTGTAACGGCGCTGGAGAATGTGAACACAGGTCTTGGCGGCACGCGTGAGCTGGCAAAGAAGAATTTTCACCTCATCATTCTGGTACGCAATGCGGCGGGTTTGAAAAATCTGTACCGTATCATTTCGGCCGCGCATATGGATTATTTCTTCAAGGTTCCGCGTGTGCCGCGCAGCCTTTTGAACAAATACCGTGAGGGCCTTATCATCGGCTCTGCCTGTGAAGCGGGAGAACTTTACAGGGCGATCGTGGAGGGGCGAAGCTTTGATGAGCTGAAAAATATCGCCGCTTATTACGATTTTCTTGAGGTGCAGCCGCTGGGCAACAACGAATACATGCTGCGGGAGCACATGGTGGACAGCATCGAGCAGATTCAGGAATTCAACAAGACGGTTATCCGTCTGGGCGAAGCGTTGGGCAAAATGGTGGTGGCCACGGGCGACGTGCATTTTATGGAGCCGGAGGACGCCATCTACCGCGCGGTGCTGCAGGCGGGCAACGGCTTCAAGGATGCCGATAATCAGGCTCCGCTGTACTTCCGTACCACAGATGATATGCTCAAGCAGTTCAGCTATCTTTCTCCGGAGAAGGCGCGGGAAATCGTCATCACGAACCCAAACCGTATCGCGGATATGGTGGACGGCGACGTGCGTGCCATCCCCAAAGGACTGTATACGCCCACCATCGAGGGCGCGGATGAATCCCTGCGGGAGGATACCATGCGCAACGCGCGGGAACGCTACGGCGACCCGCTGCCCGAGCTTGTGGAAAAGCGTCTTACGCGCGAGCTGGATTCCATCATCAAGCACGGCTTCGCAGTGCTGTATGTCATCGCCCAGAAGCTGGTGCTGAAAAGCGAAGAGTACGGTTATCTGGTCGGCTCCCGCGGCTCCGTCGGTTCTTCGGCCGTGGCGCACTTTTCGGGCATCTCCGAGGTGAACAGCCTGCCGCCCCACTACCTGTGTCCCAAATGCAAATGGAGCGAGTTTTACACCGACGGCTCGGTGGCGGACGGCTTCGACCTGCCGGACCGTGTTTGTCCCCAGTGCGGCGAAAAGCTCATCGTGGACGGCCATGACATCCCGTTTGAGACCTTCCTGGGCTTTGACGGCGATAAGGAACCGGATATCGACCTGAACTTTTCCGGCGAGGTGCAGGGCCGGATTCACCGCTATACGGAGGACCTGTTCGGCCACGACCATGTGTTCAAGGCGGGCACGATCTCCGGCCTGCAGGATAAAACGGCCTACGGCTATGTGAAAAAGTACCTGGAGGAGCGCGGGCGCATCGTAAACCATGCGGAGGAGAACCGGCTGGTACAGGGATGCGTAGGCGTCAAACGCACCACCGGCCAGCATCCGGGCGGCATGGTCGTTGTGCCCAGCAATTATGACGTGTTTGATTTCTGCCCCATCCAGCATCCGGCAGACGACAAGGAAAAGGGCATGATCACTACGCATTTCGAGTTCAAATACCTGCACGATACCATACTCAAGCTGGACGAGCTGGGGCACGATGTGCCCACGATGTACAAGCATCTGGAGGATATGACCGGTATCAAGATGGATTCGGTGCCCATGAATGACCCTAAGGTCATCTCGCTGCTGGTCTCCACAGAAGCGCTGGGTGTGAAGCCGGAGGATATCGACAGCCTGACGGGAACCTTCGGCATCCCGGAGCTTGGCACGAATTTTGTGCGCAACATGCTCATCGAAGCACAGCCCAAGAGCTTTGGCGACCTGATTCAGATATCCGGCCTGTCCCACGGCACCGACGTGTGGAACGGCAACGCGCAGGACCTGATCAAGGACGGCGTGTGTACCATTTCCGAGGTGATCGGTACCCGCGACAGTATCATGACATACCTGCTTCATAAGGGTGTGGAGCCGAAGCAGGCGTTTACCATCATGGAGCTGACGCGAAAGGGCAAGGTGGCGAAGGGCGGTTTCCCGGAGGGCGTGGAGGATATGCTGCGCGCCCACGATGTGCCTGAATGGTATTTGGACAGCTGTAAGAAAATCAAGTACATGTTCCCGAAGGCGCATGCCGTGGCGTATCTGATCGCGGCTATCCGCCTGATGTGGTTCAAGGTGTATCATCCGCTGGAATTTTACGCCACACACTTCACGGTGCGCGGCGACGATATCGACTATGATGCCGCGGTGGGCGGTATAAAAGTAGCGAAACAGCATTTGAAAGAAGTAAATGCCCGCCTGAAAGAAGAAAAGAAAGCCAAGGACGAGGACATCCTTGCTTCACTTCAGATGGTAAACGAGATGCTGCAGCGCGGCTACGAATTTCTGCCCATCCGCATCGGGAAAAGCCGCGCCAAGACCTATACGGTGGAGGATGGTAAGATCCGCCTGCCTTTTATGGCGCTGAAGGGGCTGGGAGACGCAGCGGCGAACACGCTGGAAAAGGCTACCCTGGAAGGCCAACAGTATATTTCCGCCGAGGATCTGCAAAGTGCGTGCAATGCTATTTGCGCTACGGCCAAGAACGAAGGGCATATGGAATACGGTATCGTTTCCAATACCATCATGGATACGTTGGCGGACATCGGCGCGCTGGGAGACTTGCCAAAATCCAGCCAGGTGACGTTTTTTTGAGCGCGCCGCACTGTCGTCAAAATGCGCGGGGAGAGGACTATGACGCATTATTTGTTCACGATAGCGCTGCTGCCGCCCGCAGTGTTTGCTTTGTTTTGGGCGGTAAAACGAAAAAAACACACGGGTATGGCAGCCGGCTTCTGGTTCGACATGTTTCTTGTGACGCTGGGCGTGTGCGCGCTGCTGGCGGCATTGGCATATCCCGACAGCGCCGCGTCGTTCCTGTTCCTTGTCTGTGCGGCGCTTGTGTTTGCGTTTTTGCTGTTGTTCGGCGTTTATATCCTGCTGGGGCTTTTGCTCTGGAATACGGTGCAGATGCTCAAGCGGGAACGGCCGAGCCTCAAGCATATGCTGACGCTGATCCTTGCTCTGGCGATCCTTGCGCTTATGGCGCTTCCGTGGGTTTTGGGCAAAAGCGGATTGTTTCCCTGGCTGTATCCGCTGTGGATGGCGGTTCTGGGGACGGCGGTCTTTTTCGCTTTGCACAGCCTGGTGTTTCTGACGGCGTTCTATGTGGGGAAGTGGTTCCCGCCGCGTAAAAGAGTGGATTATATCGTTGTATTGGGCAGCGGGCTGATAGACGGCAAGGTGCCTCCGCTGCTGGCCGGGCGCGTAGATGCGGCGCTGCGGTATGCGGCGCGGCAAAAAAGAAAAACGGGGCGTGAGCCTTGCCTGATAATGTCCGGAGGACAGGGGGCGGATGAGCCGCGTCCCGAGGCTGAAGCCATGCGGGAGTACGCAATGGAAAAAGGTTATCCGGCGGAGCTTGTGCTGACGGAAACACAGTCGAAGAACACGAAGGAAAATTTTTTATATTCCAAGCGCGTGGCCGAGGCGCACAGCGAGGGCAAGCCGTACTGCTGTATCTATGCGACAAGCGATTACCATCTGCTGCGGGCGGGGCTGTACGCCGGACGGGCCGGCTTTTCCTGTGACGGCGTGGGCGGCAGGACGGCAGGCTATTATCTGCCCAACGCGCTTTTGCGGGAATACATTGCTTACGTGGTCATGAACAAAAAGCGGTATCTGACCATTGCGGCTGTTGTATTTGCTCTGTCTCTTACCCTATGGGGCGGGCTTGCTCTTCTGGCCTGGTTCGCAAGAATGCTGTAAAGAATAAATATCCCCCGGCGAAGCCGGGGGGGATTTCAGATGCGGGCAAAGCC
>OLQF01000354.1_pt1 | contig 37801 bp, 51 predicted proteins | sample 1643171 | NCBI WGS metagenome assembly OLQF01 (sample SAMEA3136702, study PRJEB25190) | human gut metagenome | reverse complement strand
GGCTGTACGGACCTCTTACCGGCTGTCTGCAGAACCTGTCGGCTGTGTACTCTGCCTTACTGGTGGTGGAACGGATGAAACTGATTGAGGAGCAGCCTGTTTTGCAGGGAAGCAGGGAAGCTGTGTACGATGGATATGATATTGTATTTGACCATGTGGGATTTTCCTATAAAGACGGGGAACAGGTTTTAAAGGATGTGTCATTTACAGCGAGGCAGGGACAGGTGACAGCCCTGGTAGGGCCGTCGGGAGGCGGAAAATCCACCAGCGCAAAGCTGGCCGTCAGGTTTTGGGATATTGACAGAGGAAAAATTACACTGGGAGGCACGGATATCAGCGGGATAGAGCCGGAGACACTGCTGAGAAGCTTTTCCATTGTGTTCCAGGATGTGGTCCTGTTTAACAATACCATCATGGAGAACATCCGCCTGGGGCGCAAAGGCGCATCAGACCGGGAGGTGATGGAAGCGGCCAGGGCTGCCCAGTGTGAGGAATTCATCCATCGTCTCCCAAACGGATATGAGACGCGGATTGGGGAAAATGGTTCCGCCCTGTCCGGCGGGGAACGGCAGCGGCTGTCCATTGCCAGGGCCCTTTTAAAGAATGCCCCCGTGATCCTCATGGATGTAAAATGGAGTAAGGATTTTTTATGTGTATCATGTGCATAGCGTTAAAAAGTGAGGGAAATAGAAACTGCATACACAGATAGAAAGGTAAAGTGTGTATAGCGTTGACATAGATTAGGATTGCAACTGGTGACTGGGGATGACCTGGAGGCCAGTTTTTTATTGTCCATTTTTAATGGAAAGCCATCACTTGTTTGTTGGTTATTGGGATAGCTTTTGCGAAAGAAAAAGGTATAATGCTGTACTGACAATCAAAGAAGAAGGAATGAGGAAACGATGCCATTACAGAAACCAAGGTCTGGGACAGCCAGAGAGAAAAGAAATTGTTGGTCGAGAGGGAACGGACCATACAGCTACAGGGGAGAACTGAAACATGGTCTTTCCCTGAACAGACGGTATCTGAACAGGAAGGTCCGCCGTTACACCGGAGATGCGTTGAAAGGGAATCAATACCGGAAAATATGCAAGACGGTCTATATGGTTGATTTTACTTAACCGTGAGCCATGCTCTTATGTTTGAGGAGCATGGCTTTTAAGTCAGATTGTCATAATGCAGTTGGCAATTGATAGAAGGAGGCTTGGGACAAATGAAAAAGGAAATCTATTCTGTGAAATGTCCGAAACGGGTTCAATTTGGCGATCCGCTGTATTTTGAAGAATACAAGGGGAAGAAGTTGGCCAGTCTGGTAGCGGACTGTAAACCACCGCGCAACTTTGTGGCAAAGGTTGTTTTAACGGAAGAACCAGTAAGGGATACCCGGATGAGATGTCCTGCACTATGACGCTTTACATGGCGCCGAAGGAAACAATCGACACCTACGTGGACGGCTGTATGTACAAAGGTCAGGATGTTACGGAAAAAGAAATCGGAGTGGATACCGCAAAATACCTGCTCAATGTGGACGGACGCTATGAGGAAATTCATACAGGCGCGGATGGCTATTGGGGAAATTACATGGAGCTTTCCCGTGGACAGGGTACGAACCGGATTCTGGATGCGATGACGGTATCTGTGTGCATGCCGGAATTTAAAGATTTTGAAAGCATGAAGCGCCTGACCGGATATTTCTTTTTAGATGCCCGGCTTTTAGCGGCTCCAGACAGCCAGACCACACAGATGAAAATGGAATAAAAGTGAAGAAAAATATTAGATGGAAGTGAGGAATGATGTCGATGAAAGATTATGAGGTAAACACCGCCGTATTATTCCATACCGGTTTTGCTGACGGGGAATGCAATCGCCTGATGTTTGAAGGAATGAAAGAAAAAATAGTCAATGACATCAGGAGCGCATTCGAGAAAGACAGCACACTCTCCCAAAATATCACCAGTAACCTGGATTTTACGTTTTCCGGGTACAAGGTAAAAGTGGAGTATACGTTCTCGTGCCATGACGAAAACGAAGCGGAAGCGGAAAGTTTTTCAAATTACTGTCTGCAGAATATCCGGGAAGGATTGCAGGAAAAGGGATACACCATGGAAAAAGTTACCTGCGAGGCAGGCGAGATGGATATGGCGTGGCTGGATCGGCTGGAAACTATGTGGTTTGGATAAAGCCCGCCAGGATTCGGCTGTGAGCAAAATGGACATGAATACTACATCAGGGAGGCTGATACAATGATGCATTATGAACGCGTGAGAACCGATTTATCACAGGCAGAAAAGACAATAAAAACAGCACTGAGATTCACGATTGATTCGGAAACAGAAAAAGCGGCATTGGAGGAAGCGCTGGGGCTGGTTCAGCAGGCAAAGGAAAAATGTCGGATGGTTCAGGAAGAATCCATGCAGGCGTTGTTTACACGGGGCATGAAAATGCAGTAGATGATGAAATTGTAAATGAATAAAAAAGAGAAATAAGTAAGACCGATTATGTTCTTCATGTGAGAATATGACCGGTCTTTTTTGTTTTTAAAGCGATTGAAGATGAACACTTATTTTGAGAGAAAGGACTGAGAACCATGACTGCAAAATTTATGGCCAGTACACCATATGCCAATACCGAGTTTGAGATGCAGATGATTCCTGGCTTCACACCCCGCAGAAGCGGAATGACGGTGAGCCGCTTTGAATACAGCGTTTGTGGCGATGACGGTAGCTGCTGCTCACAGCAAGGCAGAAAGAAAAAAGATACAAACCCTGCTGGCTGCGTCTGCCTGCGTGAACGGCTTGTGACGGGCTGTGTCCCCTTTCATGAGCTGTTGGGCGTACTTACCGCAGAGGTACGGGAACGCCCCTTTGTGAGCCGCGTGTCGCGCCTGTCGGCCAGACCACGGACGTTATTCTCTGACCGCAGGCATTTCCGATGCTTTGAACGACAGTGGAAGGAACGTACAAAGATGCAGGATGAGTCTGCGTGGTGCGCCGCCCTGTACCTTCTGACCGCAGATATGTTCCTCTGGAGCAAAGCCGAGGCGGCGGTGCGTCCGGATTTGATTGATTTTTCATCCATCCATATTCACGGTGTGGATCTGGACGGCTATGTTTTGTTTCATACAGCAAAAGACTTATACAAAGGAACCAAACACATCAGCCTTTCGGAACTGACCGATCCGGAGTTGGTGAGTGATGAAGCCTTCTGGCTGATTATCACCGCGTTCCTGATCCGGCGCTATGGCCCGGCTGTCATTTTGAAGGAAACGGAGGGTAAAGAATGCTTGAAATCTATTTAACCGATGGCGAAGATCAGGGCGTGTGGTTAAAGCTGCCATCCTCATCCGCTGAACTTGGCGAAGCCTATGCCAAGCTGGAGGAAGCGAAGGAATACCCGAAAATAGAAATCCATGATGTAAAGTCCCCCGTAGATGGTCTGGCGGACTTTTTGACAGGGAAACCAGCCACATACCACAGTCTGGAGGAACTCGATTTCCTCGCCAGACGGATGGAGGGCATGACGGAACAGGAGCGGGAAATCTTCGGAGCCGCTGTGCAGATTGAAAAGCCGTATACCCTGATGGAACTTGTGAACCTGTCCTGCAACCTGAATAAATTTGCGTTTTATCCGGATGTCCGGACAGAGGCAGAGCTGGGGAAATATCTGATTCAGAAGGATTATGACCAGATACCGGAAGAACTCGCCGCCGCTTTGGATTATGAGGTATTTGGCCGGACGTATGCGGAAAATCACGCCGGACAATTCACACAATCAGGCTATGCCTTCAGAACCGGCGAGGCGCTGGAGCCGCTCTATGATGGAAAATGCCTGCCTGATCCAAATTATGAGAAAAACAGTCTGCTGAAGGTGTCCTGTTACAAGGATAAAAAAGTGGATTCATTCTATCTGCCTGTGCCGGATATGAGACTGGATTATTTAAGGAATAAACTTAGAATATCCAGTTTGGAGGACTTCCGGCAATTTCATGTTCTGGATGAGATGGAGGGGCTGAAGGAACGTCTGCCCTGTGGCAGTTCCATACCGGAACTGAATCGTTTTGCCGCAGCGCTGAATATGAAATTAGATGGTACAAGAACGCAGCAAAAAACACTATTTGCAGCACTGGAAGCGGAAGCCCCCAGCACAATGGAAAGAGCGATTCAGATTGTGGAGACTCTGGGTGATTACCGGATTGTCATGGAACCGAAGGAGTTTAAAGAACCGGCGGACTTCGCTCATAGAGAGCTGGAGATCAGTGACAGTTACTATGTTGATAAATTCACAGCAAAGTTTTTGAATTTTACCTCCCTTGGAAAAGCCATGATGAAGGAAGAAGGAGCCATACAGACAACCTGTGGGGTGGTGGTAAATGAGCGGAGTACGATACAGCCGCTTCCGGAGGAATTGTCCTCCTTTAAGCTGTTCAGCCCTCTGGCCGCGAACCTGTTTACCAGACATGAATGGGGGTACTCTGACCAGCCACAGGAAATAGATGCCTATGATTTATGTGAGTACGAGAAATTGCTGCGGGATTTCCTGAAGAAGGAGTCGCTGGAATATGAAGGGGAACGGGTGCTTGCCCCTTATCTGAGAAATAAGCTGCTGGAGCGGAAGGTTTACTCCATGACTCCCGCGGTCGAGGAATGGGACGGAAAGCTGTGGGGAGTTTTGGACGTGCAGGCGTATGGGAAACTGTCGGAGGGAGAATTGGAGGGCCTAAAGGAAGAATGGGAGGGACAATGCAGCGACGGGTTCGGGGAAGGATTTGCACAGCAACCGATTGAAGTGGACAACGGTGAGATGTATGTGTGCTTTTGGCAGCCCGGAAACAATTTTGTGATACAAACAGAGCAGGAATTGAAATCCGGCCAGTCACAGGGATTTGGGATGAGAATGGGAGGGATGTAGATGCAGGTGACTATCACGGCAGACCAGCACCGGGGTCAGCGCGGCTACCACGGCGCGGATTTGGAACTGCCAGCCAGCCGGTATGCGATAGACGATGCCCTGCAGCGCGCCCATGTGCCGGAGGGCGGCGGCTATGAGCTGCATGGCTTCAGAGGCTTTCCCAGTTTTGTCAGATCCGCCCTGATTCTATCGGGCAGTAAAACGCTGGAGGAATTAAATCTGCTGGCGGTTAAGGCAGGCCGGATGAATGAAACGCAGCTTGGAGCCTATGAAGGGATTCTGAAACTCCGGCAGGACGCCGATATCGACCACCCCATGAGCATGAAGGAACTGATCAATGCCGCCTACAACGTGGATAGTTTTGAGTTTCATCCCGGCGTCACCAATGATTATGATCTCGGCGCAATCTGTATGCAGAATGAAATGCTGGATTTGATTCAAGACCTGCCTGACGAGGTGTTCGACCTGCTGGATGAGGAAAAGGTCGGCCAGGCACTCCGCCGTAATGATCAGGGTACTTTTACCTCGCAGGGTTATGTGTACCGTAGCTCGAAGGATTGGCAGGAGGTCTATGACGGCGTTCATCTGCCGGAACAGCCGGACGGTCACAGCGGTCTGATTTCCCTGCGGCTGGAAAGCGTGGATAACGCTCCGGTTACGGACAGCGGCGTGTGGCTGGAATTACCCGCCGATGAGCAGGCCATGCGGTTGGCGCTTGCTTCACTTGGAGAAAGTACCTTTGACACCTGTGTGATTGCCGAGGCAGAGAGCATCCTCCCCTCCCTGAAATACCAGCTTGCAGGTGATGAGGACATTGGCAGGCTGAACACGTTAGCAGGGAGGATGCAGGCGTTTCCGGACAGGCGGACACTGGTGAAATATAAGGCTGTGCTGGAGCTGGAGGTCTGCAATGACCTCGATATGCAGTTGGATATTGCGGAGAATCTGGACTGTTATGATTACGATCCCATTATCCTCTCCCTGGAAGCCTATGCGGAATATGTCCTGAAAGAAGCCGATTTCGATGTAAACGATCCGGCATTTTCCGGATTCGATTTTAAAGGTTATGGGGAGCGCTGCCTGCAGGGCAACGGTTTTGTCACCACACCCTACGGCTCCATCGCCCGCAATGAGAAACCCTTTGTGCCGGAGTATACCAGACTGACTCCCGGAATGACCATGCAGTAAAGGCAGAGAAAGGAACATGCAATGGCAGTATTTGACGCGACAAAAGAAGGGTATATGCTGGCGGAGATTGACGGGAAGCCCGTCCTTTTCACCAATATGCGCCTCGACCGTGACACTGTCCCGGAGGGGCTTTTTTGTTATGATGTACGGGATTCTGATGATTTGGACGGCAGCTTTGCCGAGATCAAACGGTCTGTGATGGTCAACCACTGGGGAACCATCCTGTGCCGGGAGCCGTTTCCGTTGGATGAACACGGCGGTTATTATCCGGATGACTGGGGATTTATCGACCAGGATATGAGCCTTACGGAATTTCAGCAGGCAGCGCCGGAACAGCTTGCGGCTGTTATGAAGAAGGAACCTTCCTATTCCGGTATGGAGATGAAATGACAGATAACGACCGTCGCAGGCAAAGGAGGTGATGCAGCATCAACAGCTTTATCAGTTGGGTGGGTGGTAAAAAGGCCCTCCGCAAGTTGATTTATACCATGTTCCCGGCTAAGTTTGACCGTTATATTGAGGTATTCGGAGGCGGTGGCTGGGTGCTGTTCGGGAAGCCGCCCGACCAGAGGTGCATGGAGGTCTATAACGATTACAATTCCAATCTGGCAAACCTGTTCTACTGTGTGAAGAACCGGACGGGATCGCTCCTGCGTGAACTGGGTTTCCTGCCCATCAACAGCCGTGATGAGTTTACCGTAATCCGTAACTTCCTCGACAAACAGGAATTCGACACCCGGTTCTTAAACGAGGAACTGGAGCTGGCCGAGATTTCCCTGCCGCCGCCGGAGTACGAGGAAATAAAAGCGATTCTGCAGGAGAATGCGGAGGTGACGGACGTCAAGCGTGCGGCGGCATTTTTTAAGCTCATCCGTTACAGCTATGGGAGCGGATGTACCTCGTATGGCTGCCAGCCCTTTGATGTGCGGAAATGCTTTGCGGCCATCTGGCAGGCATCCCGCAGGCTTTCGGATACCGTGGTGGAAAACAAAGACTTTGAGGCGCTGATCCGGCAGTATGACCGGGAGAACGCCTTTTTCTATTGCGATCCGCCTTATTATGAAACGGAGGGTCACTATGCCGTGGTGTTCCGGAAAGAGGATCACACACGGCTTAGGGATGCGCTGGCTGTGAGTAAGGGGAAATGGATGGTCAGCTACAACGACTGCGAATTTATCCGGGAACTGTATGCCGGTTATACCATCACAGCCGTCACCCGCATCAACAACCTGGCCCAGCGTTATGACGGGGGCTGTGAATTCCCGGAGGTCATCATCACCAATTACGATCCAAGAGAACAGGAACGGACAGAGCCAAGGCAGCTTCATCTGTTTTCCCTATATGATGAGGACGAGGATGACCGCTATGCGATAGCAGAGCCGACCGGCTCGGAAAGTGAGGCAATATGAATCAGTCAGAAAAGAAAATGACACCGGCACCGCCGGAAGGGAACGTCCTTTCCATCCCGAACATCATGCTGGAAGCGGCGGGGATTCCCAAAGACAGCGACCTGACAGTGGAAACACTCCCTGGTGTCCTGCTAATAGGCCATGAGGAACCGTTTAAGACGGTAACCCATCCCCTGCTTGGACTGCTGGAGGATTTGGGGATTCCGTTTGAAGATGTCAGGCAGGCGCTGGAGGAAGGAGGATATCTTGACAAATAAACCGATTTATAAGTTGGTGGATGGGAAAGGCCGTGTGCTGATTCCCAAGGCATTGCGGGACGCGGCAAAGATGGAATACGGTGACATTGTGCGTCTCGGCCTTGCGGACGGCAGGGTGACGGTGCGCAAGGTGGACATCGTGGAAGCTGGCGACCAGTCCCCGGAAGCCGTGGAAGCCTATGTGCGGGCGGCGTTCAAATCCATGCCGGATGCCACAAGGCTGGAACTGATTGGCGAATTGAGCACTCTGCTCCAGAAAAAGGAGGGATAAACCGATGCGAATCTTTACACATGAGGATTGTGACCAGACCGGCTTTGGATTTTCCCTGAAAAATAAGGTGGTTGTCCTGCCACAGTCTGTGCTGCCCGAAGATCATCCGGGGCAGCTTTTCTTTTGCACAGGCGGCAATGGGGCGAATCCCTATCCCATTGGGCGGTCGGTATTTCTGGTTTCCCTGTCCACCGGAGAGCAGTGCCGGTTCCTGCGCGGCGATGTGATGGGGACGCTGAAGCCGGAGCTTCTGCCCGATGAGGCCAAGCTGCAGCTTTCGCAGATCCGCCCATCCGGCGCGTTAGATCTTTCCAGTCATGCGCCGCAATACTCCGGTTACAGTTTTCTGCCCGATGGACGGTATGCTGCGGGCGTCTGGCTGTGCTCCCCGCAGGAGGTCATGGGCTATATGGAAATGCAGAAGCCCTATCAGTACCGGGTGCTGATTTGTGACCGGGATGACTTTGCGGTTATGGAGGTGGTAAAGGGAGAACTGGTTTATCCATCACAGGAAGAACTCGAAGCATTCCGTCAGGGACAAAAAAACGGAGGCATGACCATGACATAAAGGGAGGGAACGGCTATGAAACCGATCCGCATTGAAAGCGGCATCATCGTCTACTACGGAAACCGGGTGGGCCGTGTGTCGGATGGCCGCGCTGTGGTTGATCCCATGTTTGAGGGGCCGGAATTAATTGATTTCCTTACAAAGCAGCGGAATATCCGTGAGGTCCAGTGGACAGACGGGATGTTTGACCGGCTGATGAGCGCCCCCAGGGACGCCCGCGAAATGGAGGTATTAAAGAACTGCCGTATCTGGCAGCTCAAGCCTGATGTGGATATCCGGATGAAATTCGTCAGCTATGACGAACTGTGCAAAAACTTCGGCCCGCCTGATCTGGAAAATTACCAGCAGGTGTATGACGGCGCGGTAGAAACCAATGACCTGGCCGCGCTTTATACCAAGTTCTACCTTGACTACCCGGCCAGTTATACCGGACACATCATTTCCATGAGCGATGTGCTGGAGCTTTATGATGAATCCGGCAGCACCTTCCACTACGTTGACCGTATCGGCTTTAGGCAGGTAGATTTTGAACCGCCTGGACAGTCGATGGCGCAAGGACCAATCATGCAGTTTTAGCAGGCGGCATTGTCCACCTGTTTTTACTGAAAAGAAACAGAAAGGACGCTTTTCCCATGAAAAGGCAGAAGAAAAAAAGGAGGAACCACCATGACAGAACTGGATATCCGCATCACTTCCATGTACCCGCCCGGCTCACAGGGAGGAACAAGGGCGTATGCCTCGGCAACCATCGGCGGCTGCTTTGCCGTCCGGGGAATCAAAGTCGTCGAGGGCGGTAGAGACGGCCTGTTCGTTTCCATGCCCAGCCGTAAGACACAGGACGGTTATAAGGAAGTCTGTTTCCCCGTAACCGCCGAATTTAGGGAGCAGCTCCATGGAGCTGTGCTGGATGCCTACCATCAGGCCATTGCGATGGCGCAGGCGGATGCGCCTGCGCAGACAGCTTCCGCGCAGGAAGCGCCTCAGCCCGGTCAGCAGATGACCGGAATGTAACTGTAAAACCGTCAAAATCTTAAATTTATGGAGGAAAACACAATGAAGAAGATCAGAAATCAGGTAACCAAGTTTCGCGCCGCTGTTGCCGTGAAAGTCCTGCAGGCAAAGTATAAACTTTTTGAAAATACCGGGGAGGGGTATGTGGATACTGCGGTCAAGATCCTCCTCTGCGTAGTGCTGGGCGCTTTGCTGCTGGCAGGTCTCTATGCCCTGTTCAATGACACCGTACTGCCCACCCTGACCCGCCGTATTCAGGAAATGTTCAACTATGCCGGATAATCCGGCAGCCCTGTTGGCGGAGGCCACGGCGGCATTTTTCCCGGTGCTGATTCCGGTACAGGCAGGATTATTTCTCCTTCTGCTGTTGGCGGTGTCCTTTTGTGATATCCGCAGCCGGGAAATCCCTGACAGCCTGCAGGTTGCCATCGCGGCATCGACATTCCTGTGCTTTTCACCGGGAAATCTGCTGGGCATTCTTGGTGCGCTGCCGTACCTTGTGATTGCCCTGTTTTTTGGCGGTGGACACAGCATCGGAGGCGGGGATATCAAGCTGGCGGCGTCCACCGGCCTTGTGCTGGGACTGCCCGCCAGCCTGGCCGCTTCCATGCTGGGGTTAACTGTTTTCACGGTCTTTGGAATTACCTGTACCTGTATCGGACGGCTTCGCGGGCAGAAAGAAAAAATGGCCTTTCCCGTGGGGCCGTTTCTCGCGGCTGGCGCTGCCGCCGGCTATTTTATGAAAATTGGAGGACTAATCCTATGAAGAAGAAAACAATCATTGCCATCTGCACCGCTGTTCCCGTTGCCGCGCTGGCAGCCTTTTGGTATCGCCGTTGCCACAGAACGTATTCGGCGCAGTAAACAGTACGGGCGGGCTTAAAAAAGGCCCGCCATGATAGAGGGAGAATCAAATGGAACAACGAACAGATGCTTCAGCGTGGTATTATGAGCGGTCTGAATTAAATGGAATGGAACTATGGGGAACCGGAGCCGCCCTGGATCACAGCACGGTTCCGGAAGGGCTTTATTGCTACGATCTTTATGGCACGGGAGTACCGGATGACGCCGAGGACAACTTTATTTCCAGGGAGCCGGTGGAAACCGGCTGTGTCGGAGCCATCCTTTCCGCCAGGCCGTTACCGTTTGGAGGGAAAGAATCCATGGGCCTACAAAAGATGCGCTTCTTTGATGAGGAACCATTATGCACTTTGAGTCAAATCGTGGATCAGATGCAGATGGCGGAACAGGTTCAGACCCAGACAGGATACCAAAATCAAAGTATTTAACTCCGGGAGGAAAACAGAATGCAATTTGTGAAAAATAGAACCGTGATTGGTGTGCTCTGCATTGTATTGTCGCTGATTATCTGTTTTGCAGTCACACCGCTTTTTAATCAGAGCATCAGCGAAAAAACTGAAATCGTCCGGGTGGTGAAGCCGGTAAAGGTGGGCGAGGAAATCACTGCAGACAAGGTAAAAACCGTGGAGGTGGGAGGCTATAACCTGCCGGACGACGTGGTAAAAGATTTCGATACCGCCATCGGCAAGTTTGCGTCTGCCGACCTCGTCCCCGGCGATTATATCATCGCATCCAAGATTGCAGATGAACCTGCGGCCGAAAATGCCTATCTCTATAACCTGAACGGGGAAAAGCAGGCCATCTCCGTATCAGTGAAAGCCTTTGCCAACGGTCTCTCCGGCAAGCTGCAGAGCGGCGATATCGTATCGGTCATTGCTCCGGATTACAGGAAACAGGGGGCGACCGTTATCCCCTCCGAATTGCAGTATGTGGAGGTGATTGCGGTCACGGCCAACAGCGGATATGACGCCAATACCGGCGATCGGGCAGAGGGGGATTCGGAAAAGGAACTGCCTGGAACGGTCACGCTGCTGGTCACCCCGGAGCAGTCAAAGGTTCTCGCCGAGCTGGAAGCGGACGGCAAGCTGCATCTTTCCCTTGTCTATCGCGGTAATCAGGCCAACGCCGCCGCATTTATTACGGCGCAGGAGTCTGTGCTGCTGGAACTGTATCCGCCCGCTGAAGAAGCGGAAGAAAACGCGTCGGAAAAAGCTGGAGAAAATGGCAGTTCTGAATCTACGGGAAACGAGGGTTCCGGACCCGCCGATACGCCGGAAAGCGAGGTGGAGTGACCGTGAACTTTCTGAAAAACAGCATTTTCAGCCGGAAAGCCGGTGAGGATGCAGCCGATATGGAGCCAGAGAACGAAAACCAGATGCTGGCCGTCTGGGGCAGTCCCGGCTCCGGAAAGACCACCACGGCGGTCAAGCTGGCGGCGCGGCTGGCACAGCAGCACCGGGATGTGGCTCTGCTGTTATGTGATATGAACACCCCCATGCTCCCCTGTATCTGTCCACCCACGGAACTGGAGGAAGAACATTCCCTTGGCAGTATCCTCGCCGCCAGCCATGTGTCGGAATCCTTGGTGAAACATAACTGTATCACACATAAGAAATTCAGGCACTTAACACTGATTGGAATGCGGAAGGGGGAAAACGAATATACCTATCCGCCCTATGAACGCCAGCAGGCCGAGGGACTCTTAAACTGCCTGCGGAATATCGCGCCCTATATTGTAATTGACTGCGGCAGCTATATCGCCAACGACATCCTCTCGGCCATTGCTCTGATGGAGTCTGACGCGGTGCTGCGGCTGGTGAACTGCGACTTAAAATCCATCAGCTATCTGTCCAGCCAGCTTCCGCTCCTTCGGGAAAACAAATGGGATGCGGAAAAACAGTATAAGGTGGCCAGCAACGTGCGACCCAATGAAGCCAGCGACCACATTGAGCAGGTGCTTGGCAGCGTGACGTTCCAGCTCCCCCATTCAGAGGAAGTGGCGGCGCAGGTGCTGGAGGGGAATCTGTTTAAGGAACTGAGCCTGAAGGACAGCCGGGGCTACCGCAAGACCATCGAATCCATCACAAGGGAGGTGTTCGGATGTTAGGAGAAAAACGGAACAGAGCCGCATTCCATGGGGATTCCGTACAAAGTGTTCCAGAAGAAAAAGTGTCCGGGATGCCCCTTGAATCAGAGCCTGCTGCAGGTCACAAACCGGTATCGGAACAGCCGAACAAATTTGATGATCTGCAGTTTGGCCCGGACTATCCTGTGGGGGACAGCGCCTGGAAGGTGCGGGAAGAAGAATCCGTATCTGATGTGCCGAATCCTGGCATGACAGCAGATGAGAAAACGGCTGCGGAGGAAGAAGCGCCTGCTGATGAGATGCAAAGCCTTTCCCCGCAGCGCAAGACGGCCCGAACGCTGCGCACCCATGACCTGTTCTTTACCGCGGAGGACAGCAGCCGGGATTTTACCTCTGTGCTGCGGGAGGTGCAGACATATCTTTCCAAAGAGTACAGCAGTCTGGTCACCGGCGATGGCAGCGAGGAAGTCAAGGCGCAGATTCGGCGATTTGCGGGCAAGTACATTCTGGATCACCGGATTGCGGTTGAGGGAATGACCACCGATGAGCTGATTGACGGAATCTATTCCGAGATGGCGGAGTTCGGTTTCCTGACTAAATATGTTTACGGCGAAGGCATCGAGGAAATCGACGTCAACGCATGGGACGATGTGGAAGTGCAGTATTCGGGCGGTGTCACAAGGAAACTCACGGAACACTTCGACAGCCCGGAGCACGCCATCAACGTAGTGCGCCGGATGCTCCATGTGTCCGGCATGGTATTGGACGATGCCAGCCCCAGCGTCCTCGGACACCTCTCCAAGAACATCCGTATCGCTGTGCTGAAATCGCCCATTGTGGATGAGGATGTGGGCGTGGCGGCATCCATAAGAATCGTGAATCCGCAGAGCATGAAGAAAGAGGACTTTGTGAATGGCGGCACTGCCACCGGCCAGATGCTGGACTTTCTGTCTGAGTGCATCCGCTATGGCATTTCGGTCTGTGTGGCCGGGGCGACTTCCTCTGGTAAGACAACTCTGCTTGGCTGGCTCTTAACCACCATCCCGGACAGCAAGCGTATCTACAGCATTGAAAACGGCTCCCGTGAGCTGGCGCTGGTGCGCCGGGACGCGGAGGGACGTGTGAAAAACTCCGTCATCCATACTCTGACCCGCGACAGTGAGAATGAGCGCCAGCGGGTGGATCAGATTGCCCTGTTAGACATGGCGCTTCGTTTTAACCCCGATGTGATTGTGGTGGGCGAGATGCGCGGACCGGAGGCCAACGCGGCGCAGGAAGCCGCCAGAACCGGTGTGGCCGTGGTCACCACCATCCATTCCATGAGCTGTGATGCCACCTACCGCCGTATGGTTTCCCTGTGCAAGCGTGCCGTGGACATGAGCGATGAAACGCTGATGGGATTTGTGACGGAAGCCTACCCCATCGTAGCCTTCTGCAAGCAGCTTGAAAACAAAGATCGCCGCCTGATGGAGATTATGGAGTGTGAAATCCTGCCGGACGGCACAAGGAACTTCCGGCCGCTGTTCCAGTACCAGATTACGGAAAACCGGGTGGAGAACGGAAAATTCATTGTCACCGGCGAGCATAAGCAGGTAAACCCCATCTCGGACAGCCTCGCCCGCCGCCTGATGGAAAACGGGATGCCGCAGGAAATATTGACACAGCTCTGCCGGATTTCTGATATCAGAAAGGAGGAAAAAACCGCATGACAGCCATTCAATTATTAGCCTGTGCCGGACTGATTGTCGGTGCATTTTTACTGCTGGGCTTAAAACCAGTGGAATTTACGGACGGGCTGTTTGCCTTTTTGCTCCGGCCAAAGCACAGCATCCGGGAGGACATCAAAACCTCTACCAATCGGAAGAAGCCCGGCCCGTTTCGCCGGGAAATCACGGAGGCGCAGACCGTCCTTGAAATGACCGGACGCGGGAAGCGTTTCTCACTGGTATGCGCGGTTTCGCTGGCGCTGTTCTGCCTGGGCGGTTCCCTTGCCATCCTTCTGGGAAACTTCTTTCTGGCTCCGGTGATGGCGGCGGGTTTTATGTTCCTGCCGTTCTGGTATGTGAAGCTGACCGCCAGCCACTATAAACGGGATATCTCCGCCGAGCTGGAAACGGCGCTGTCCGTGATTACCACCGCCTACCTGCGTACCGAGGACATCGTGACCGCCGTGGAGGAAAATACCGCCTATCTAAATCCGCCCGTTTCTAAAGTGTTCCGGGACTTTCTGATGCAGATAAAGCTGGTGAACCCGGATATTGAGGCGGCACTGAAAACCATGCAGGGCCGGATTGACAACGAGGTGTTCCGGGAGTGGTGCGACGCGCTCTGCGACTGCCAGCACGACCGGAGCTTAAAAACCACCCTGACGCCTATTGTGGCGAAACTGTCGGATATGCGGAATGTGAACGCGGAGCTGGAGTACATGATTGCAGAGCCGCGCAAGGAATTTCTAATCATGGTGATTTTTGTGGTGGGCAACATCCCGCTGATGTATCTGTTAAATAAGGACTGGTATGATGTGCTGATGCACACGCCGCTGGGGCAGATTATCCTGGCGATTACGGCGGCGGTCATCTTTATCTCGGCTGGCTTTGTGGTGAAGCTGACCCGTCCCATTGAGTACAGGAGGTGATGTCATGACGGGACTCTTGTTTTTATTCGGGCTGTTCTTAGCTCTCGGCCTGTTCTTTCTGGCGGCAGCCCTGCTGCGTCTCCCCACCATAGGCGCGGCAAAAGCCATGCTGGGGACGGTGAAGCAGGAAAAGAAAGCAGCCAAAACGGTGGAAACTTACCTGATGACCGTGGCGGTGCGGCTGGCAAAATACATCCGGATGGATGAATATAAGCGCAGTCGGATGAACAACGTGCTGAAAGCCAGCGGCATGAACCTGACACCGGAGGTCTATCAGGCGTATGCCTTTGTCAAATCTGGTGCTGTCCTTTTGGGCATTGTCCCTTGTATGTTTCTCCTGCCGTTATTGTCTCCTGTTGTCGTAATCCTGGCGGTTCTGATTTATTTCAAAGAGAGCCAGAAAGCCGATGAAAAACTGAAAGCCAAGCGGGACGAGATCGAGGGAGAACTGCCCCGTCTGGTTGCCACCATCGAGCAGGAACTGAAGGCCAGCCGCAATGTCATCGGGATGCTGGAACGGTTCAAAGAGAACGCGGGGACTGCCCTGACCAGCGAACTGGACGTCCTACTGGCGGATATGCGCTCCTCCAACTATGAAGCGGCGCTCACCCGGTTTGAGGCAAGACTCAATTCGCCCATGCTCTCTGATGTGGTGCGCGGCCTGATCGGCGTGCTTCGAGGTGACGACAGCGCTGTGTATTTCCAGATGCTGTCCCATGATTTCAAGCAGATGGAACTGCAGCGGTTAAAGGCGCAGGCGCAGAAGATCCCTCCAAAAATCCGGGTATTCTCCTTTGCCATGCTGATGTGTTTCCTGCTGACCTATCTGGCGATTATCTGCTATGTGGCGGTGACCAGCCTTGGCGGGATGTTTTAAGAGAGGGGGTTCTGTATGCCTTCAAAGCCAATTCAATATCAGGGGAAGCTCTACCCGTCAAAAACAGAATTGTGTCAGGAATTTGGAATTGATTATAATTTATTTGTTCAGCGTGAAATGAGAGGCTGGAGCATTGAGGATGCGATTAAAACCGGTGTGGGTGAATTGTGGGCTAACAGGACTCCGGTTGAATTCCGTGGAGTCCTCTACCCCAGTGTCAAGTCGGTGGCGGATGAATACGGACTATCCTATTCCCGTCTCAGCCATTTTTACTACCGGAACAACGATATAGACCAGGCGGTGCAAAGATGTGTAGAATCGCAAGGCGTTTCTATTGAACTCTGGGGCCGGAGCTATTATGGCGTCAGCGATGTTGCCATGAAATTTGGGCTGAAGTACGCCGCATTAGTCTGGAGGATGCGGGATGGCACGGGACTGGAACAGGCCGTCAAAACCATGCTGGAAGAAGAACCGGTGATTTTCAGGGGAAAACAATATGAAAACTTTGTGGACTTGTGTGCGGAGTATCATATCCAGCCGGGAAATGTGTATGAGAGACTGAGGTATGGGCTGACATTGGAAGATGCCCTGACGCGAGGGATAAAAAACACGGGAAACCGGAGGACAATTTATTATGAAGGGAAAGAATATCCAAGCCATCGGGATTTATGCCGGGCCTATGGACTTTCTGAACTGTGTGTAAGGGAACAGACAAGGCGCAATCCGCTTCAGTTTCTGGATGCCTTTCAGCTCCTGGTTGACTTAAAAGAGCAGGCTGGGATTCCAAGGGAGGAATACTTAAATTATATTCCCGGTTGTCGGGTTCGGGGGAAGAATTATAAAACAGCCGCGCGGTTTGCAGCAGAGTTTGGAATAACCGCTTCAACACTGTATACCTACAAATCCAGGCATGACTGCAGCACTGTTTTTGAAGCCTTTGAACAAATGCAGGAGGAAGTCAGGTGCGCTTATTTAAAGGAGGGTAAACCGGAATTTTATTCTGACCTGCTAAAGAAGTATGACGACTATCAGATAAAGAAGATGAACCTGGAAAAGGTAGCGGTCCCCCGCTATCCGACAATCCAGGGATTTGATTTTCATACGGACTGCTATGATACCCTGGCAATTTATGAAGGACTGCTGAATCAGAGGATTATGGAGATAACCGGGGGAACTCAAACGCCGCAGATGGAGGGGCTAAAATGATAGTGAGAGATATGGCAGGCAAAGTGGTTCGTGGCGGTGTGTATCCGATGATGGAGAAAACCGCAGCGCTGATATTGGGACAGGAGGTGGTCATGTGCTGAAGCGGCTTCAAAATGTTTGGAAAGACAGGCAGGCCGAGGGATATATTGATGTTGTTGTGCTGGTGCTGTGCGCCGTACTGGTGCTGGCGCTGGCAATCCGGATTCTGCCCGTGTTCGTGGCAAAACAGCAGCTTGACACTTTTGCCACGGAACTGGTGCGGGAAGCCGAAGTCACGGGCCGGGTCGGGTCGGAAACCTCCCGACGCGCCGCCATTCTGCGGGAAAAGACCGGTATTGATCCGGATATCTCGTGGTCAACGGGCGGCAGAATCCAGCTTAACGAGGAAGTGACGGTCACCCTGACGCTGCGCCGGAACATCGGCCTGTTCGGCGGGTTCGGCTCCTTCCCCATTACCCTGCGGTCACAGGCCGCAGGAAAATCAGAAGTCTATTGGAAATGAGGGGAGGATGCAGTTGGCTGAGAAAATCAAACAGATCCTAAAAGACCGGCGGGGCGTGTCCTTTCCTCTGGTGATCGGCGTCACGCTGGCGCTGGTGATGATTCTGTGCGGCGTGAGTGAATATTTCCGCTTGCAGATCATTGCCGCAGGCGTCAGGGAAGCTGTGGAGGATGCCATCATTTCCACGGTAAACGACAACTATGCCGGTGTGTACCACGGAGTGCGGGAGGGCTATTCGGGAAGCTATCTGCCGGCAGGGGAGTCTGACTGGGAAACGGCGGTCAGTGAAAGTGATATTTATACTTATCTCGATAGTACCATCGGCACGGAGTGGAGCGGCGGCAGACACGTTAAATATGCGGGTGACTCCGGCAGGGCGATGGAATATGCCATTGACAGTCTGGATGTAACCATCCGCAATGCGCCTCTGGCTCCCTCCGACCCCGAAAATGCCCAGCGGTTTGAGGCCGATGCCGTCATCCGGCTGGAGGTTCCGGTACGGTTTGGCGGCAGGCTTCTGCCCTCCATGTTCATCACTTTGAAGGTGCAGGCCGGTTATATCGAAGTATTCTAAAAAACTTCGGGAAGAAACAGGGAAGTTGCTGGACTTTTGAAAAAGTATGTAGTATGTTGTGACGTAACAAGAGAAACCATTACCCCAAAAGGAGGAATCCCTTATGAAATTAAGTGAAAAAACGAAAAAATATCTTGCCATCAGCGGCGGCGCGGTAATCTGTGTCGGGCTGATCGCGGCTATCAGCCTTCAGTTTAACAAAACTCCCGTAGGTGAGGATACGCTTCCGGAGAAGAATCCCGGCGTGGTGGAAATCGTAGTCGATCCCAGCAGCCTTGCCACCTCCCCAGAGGAACCAGTCACAGAAGAAACCAAGGTAATCGTCCAGCCGAACACGGAAACGGCGGCAGACAGCACGGAATCCAGCCAGCCGGTGGATACCAGACCGGCGCAGACCGACCAGACGGAGCAGAGCATCCAGCCGGAGGTCACAAAACCGGCAGAACCGAGCCAGGAAGTGAAAAAGGATGCTACACAGAAGCCGGATGGAACTAAGGTGGAGACTCCGCCAGTGCCGGTGGTACATGAGGAAGTTGTCCAGCCGACAGAAACGGAATCCGCGCCGAATCAGCCGCAGGGTGGGGATGTGCAGGACGGAAAAACCTACCTGCCCGGATTCGGATACATTGAAAACAGCGGGTCGAATCAGGAAAACTATGCGGAAGATATGTTTGAAAATGGAAACAAGATTGGCAATATGGATTAAAAACCTAAGTGCAGAACAAAGAGGCATCACAGAAACGTGGCGCCTTTTTTCGTGGTGGAAGGAGGATACTGTGAAAAAGAAAATGTTGCTGCCGATGCTACTCATGCTCCTCTCGTTGGCGTTTACCGTTCCGGTCTATGCTGTCGGTGATGGGAATATTGATAATGGCGGCGGCAGTATGGGACAGGGAACAAGCCAGAATTCATGGTCACCGGGAAACGAGGGGGTACGTGTGACGGTAATCCGTGTAACGGATAGGGAGCCGGTAACCAGACCCATTGATTTGACCAATAAGACCCCTGCGGCCACGCTGTTCCATTTTGGCAAGGTCAGTAAGATTTCTTACAACGGCGGGATGTCCCTCCATCCGGTCCAGGGGAATTACGCATATACAAGACCGGCCCAGGCCCTTCCCAAAATCATCAGCTCCAAGAGCCTGGGACAGTCCAGCATTGAAGAAATCAAAGGGTATTTTACGGATGAGCAGGTGATACGCAGCATCGCGGGAATTACCGGGATGCAGTTTGAGGTGCTGACAAATGGGGAATACCGTCTGCTGATTGAACCCATCGCGTATTACAAATTTGAAGGTGTTATGATTGCCACAACAGCCACCGAGGCGGCCCTGTATGATGAGCAGTTAAGCGGCGGCCTGCGCTCCCGGATGCAGGGGGTAACCCATCAGAATCTGCCGTTGTCCATGTTCCTTGAAACAGCGGACCTTGGCTATCCGGCATGGGCGGGAAGCCGGAATTCTCCCGCATCCAATGCCGATATCAAGTCCAGCCTTGGGCTTGGCATTGTGCGGTTCAATGAAGTCCCACCGGAAGCGCCGGAAGTCAGCACCTTTGATTATGAGTACCGCACCAATACCGAAGTCATCACTGCCGTCGATGTTAGCGGCGGCCAGAGCGATCCGGATCACCCCGTGTCGGTTACCTTCCACGTGGCGGGCCGAAGCTATAGGGTGAGTAACGTCTATTACCCGGAGGGCGACAGCCAGCTCGCATGGATTCGCTGGACGACGCCGGACGAGCCACAGACCATGACTATCACGGTCCGCGTCCATGGCGGCGGCTCGGTGAGCAAAGGAACCATCAACGTGAACATTGTGGATCTGGATGAAAATCCGCCGCCCGATCCCAATGCAGATGACCGAAACGATGGATTTGCCCGGCCATCGCTACCGGAGAACCCACAGGCGACTTCGGCAGACTGGGGTGTGTGGCGGCCATGGTGGTATGAGCATTGGGTATGGCACAGCGGCGATGACGATGATGACGGATATTGGTGCGACCACGGCTGGTGGAAGTTCGATCTCGACCGATACTCCGCCAGCCTTAGCGCTTCCATGCACATTGCACCGGACGAAAAGGCTCCAACAGCCAGCGGCAGAACCCTGAAATCAGGGTATGGGATCAATGAAAAAGTCACCACCCGTGTAAACACGAATCAAAGTTCAGCGGTTACGGCGGCACAGAATGCGGTTACCTATTTCCCGGAGTTCCAGTACCAGGGATTCTGGCGGCTTCTTGACCGGATGGGCGGCGGCTACAACTTGACCCATGAATTCAAAGAAAACCGCTACAGCACTTATAACCGGCGTACCCATTTCACGCCCATATGGTATCCGGACGGCAGCTATACACCCTATACCTGGTTAATCGACTGCTGGACGCGTGCGACTCGTTCGTAACTGAAAAGGTTACGCACAAGTCTGCATTATCTTTTATAAATTTTATGTAATGCAGTTCTTGGAGAACTGATATTTCAATGAGTGGAATGATGGGGTAACGCCCTGAAACGCTCACCCTGATACTCCGATATGCGTTAGCTTGGCAAAAAGCAAAGCGTATAAAGCTCGGTGAAGTCGGCTGAAAGCTACCGTAACTTCAATATAATTTTTTTGGAAACGAAAGCTGCCCAGAGGTGGGTGGTGTAGCCGATAGGTCGGGGGTCTATAAAATGCCTATGGTTAGAATGTGTTAATCAACACTGACGAAAATCCGAATGTACGGGTCTATAAGGCTGAACATATAGAAATGTATGTGAAACTACGGTTTGGCATATGGGGTAAAGTAAAACTGTCGTCCTATGAAATACCCTATACCGTTACAGGCGGTATCAAGTATGCAGGCTCAGAGGATTACCTAAGGGCAATAATGTAAAGATAGGAATATCGGAACGAGGAAAGGTCAGAACGCAGAGAGTTTGTCCTCTATGAAGCGGTGTCAGGGAAAGTGATTTTCATATAACCTGATTTTATCTGACTGAGAGTAGTGGCACGACCTGTGAAGCGGTGATAATAAGCCGTGGAGGAATAGCCACAAGTCACCAAAATTACACAAAAAAAACAAGCACTAACAAATCAAAGGTTCGAGTATGACTAAGAAAAGCAAATCCAGAATGAAGGGATTTACTGACTTTGACAGGATTGCGAACACCGAAGAAAGCATATCTGCGAAATGCTGAATACTATGACTTTCAAAATGTACTTGATAACCTGTATGCCTTAAGCAAGAAAGAAATGATATTTACGGATTTGATGAAATATATCAGTTCGGAACAAAACATCAGGCTGGCATATCGGAACATTAAGGGCAATACAGGGAGCAGGACGGCAGGAGCGGATAACAAAACAATTTCCCATCTTGCAAAATGGGAGATATCAGCACTGATACAACATATCCAGAAGAAACTGAATTACTACCAACCACAAAAAGTCCGCAGGGTGGAAATACCAAAAGGAAATGGAAAGACAAGACCTCTTGGAATACCAACCATTATGGACAGGCTCATTCAACAATGTATCTTACAGGTATTAGAGCCGGTTTGTGAGGCAAAATTCTTTGAGAGAAGCAATGGTTTCAGACCAAACAGAAATGCAGAGCAGGCAATGGCGCAGGCTTACAAATGTATTCAAATACAGCACTTATACTTCGTGGTGGATATTGATATTAAAGGATTCTTCGATAATGTAAATCACGGAAAGCTGCTGAAACAGATGTGGGCTATGGGTATCAGGGATAAGAAGCTATTAACAATTATCTCCTGTATGCTAAAAGCAGAGGTTGCCGGAATTGGTTTCCCTGACAAGGGAACGCCACAGGGAGGAATTATTTCTCCCCTGCTATCCAATATCGTATTAAATGAATTGGATTGGTGGATAGCGAGCCAGTTTGAACGAATGCCTACAAAGCGTCAGTACAGTCAGCAAATAGCAAAAAATGGAACTGAAATCAGAGGGCATGTTTATAGCTCCCTGCGCAAGTATACCAATCTCAAAGAGTGCTTCATCGTCCGTTACGCAGATGATTTTAAAATATTCTGCCGTAGTAAGAATGATGCGGACAAGATGTTTATTGCGACAAAAATGTGGTTAAAAGAACGATTAGGGCTTGAAATCAGTCCTGAAAAGTCAAAGGTGGTAAATCTGAAAAGAAGCTATTCCGAATTTTTGGGATTTAAGCTGAAAGCTACCCCAAAGGGCAAACAGCCAAACGGGGAAACACGGTATGTTGTTCAATCAAAACTAAATGATAAATCAATGAAAGAGATTGCAGAAAAGCTGAAAAGCGGCATTAAGGAGATTCAAAAACCTGCGAATGACGCAGAAGAATACAAGGCTGTTATGCGGTACAATTCAATGATAATCGGCTGGCACACTTATTACAGGATTGCCACTGATGTCAACCTTGACCTAAACAAATATGCTTTCTTAGTACACCGAGCCTTAAAAAGAAGATTGAAAGACCGTTTAAAAAGAACTTCAGATGTTCCATTGTCTCCGTTCCTAAAAGCAAAGTATGGAAAGAGCAGGCAGTTACGATATGTGAAAAAGCACCCTATACTCCCCATTGGCTACATCAAACACTCGAATCCGATGTTTAAAAAGAAAATCATCAATAAGTTTACAGCCGAGGGAAGAACAGAAATTCATAAACAGTTAGAAAACATTAATATGGGGGTCCTGCATTATCTCATGCTTAATCCCGATATGGGGAAAAGCATTGAGTACAATGACAACCGGCTGTCGCTATACAGCGCACAGCAGGGAAAATGTGCAGTCACAAAGAAACCGCTTGAACTTGGTGATATTCATTGTCATCATAAAATCTCCCGAAAACTGGGTGGAGATGACAAATACCAAAATTTAGTGATAGTCAGCGAAGATGTTCACATACTTATTCATGCTACAACAGCGGAGATAATTATAACGTATTTAGGGAAATTGAAACTTGATAAACGGCAGTTAAGTAAGGTTAATTCCTTGCGCAGGCTTCTGCAATTAGAAGCAATTAAGCAATCTTGAAAGTTATGTGTATTGTGTAAATGAATTTTGGTGATGGAGCGCCGTATGAGCTGAAAGGCTCACGTACGGTGTGGGTCGGGGGAAAAGGCGGAGATAATATCAAGGTCTTACCTATCGACATCGGCCGGGATGCTCTCCATGAACCTCACCGATTCGGTGACGGTGAGCGGCAACCTCTGGAGCGACTGGCACATTGCGCCGCAGAATCCAGATTAAAGGAGGAAACGAAAATGGCTTATGAACGAATTGCCAGGCCGGATGGCTGTCTGTACCATTATACGACCCGCGGCCATCTGGATAGTATCCTGCGGGATGGCCGTATCCGGCGCATGGGCGATACTGAGTGCTGGTTCTGCACGTCACTGGAAAACACGCTGGCGGTGATGGCGCGTACCGTCATGCAGGAGGGCAAGCCTTATTTTGGCATTGGCGGCGTACTGAAGCGTTACCCCGCATTTGTGCCGGAGGATTATGTGATCCTCAAGCTGGAACCGCGTTATCAAAACGGCGATTGGGTGTGCTGGAATTATGAACTGCCGCCCGGTGCGCCGCCGGAGCTGACGGAAGAAGCGGGTGTGTTCAGCCGTCTGAAGGTGGGCTATCGCGGCGACTTAAAATTCCGGGAGCATCCGGAAATCATTGAAGTTGCCCCGTTGCTTTTGGAGCAGACGCCGCAGCAGAGTCTCACTATGTAACCTCTTAAACAGCAGAAAAAGAACAAAGACTGCAGAACCGGATACGTCGGCTCTGTGGTCTTTTCTTTTTTCAGACCTCAAAATGAAGGGAGAAATCAAATGAAAATGAAACGAATTGCTCTGCTTGTGTGCGTGGCCGCCCTGACGGCCTGCGTGTTCGGAGTCCCGGCTTATGCGGCCAGCGGCGATGTGGCCGGAGCGATTGAGGGGACATGGACAACAGCCTCCCAGCAGATCAAGACCGTGGTGGACAACGTGGTGTTCCCCGCCATCGACCTGATCCTTGCCGTGTTCTTCTTTGCCAAGCTCGGAACGGCGTACTTTGACTACAGGAAACATGGACAGTTTGAATGGGCGGCCCCAGCCATCCTGTTCTCCTGCCTTGTGTTTACCCTGACTGCCCCGCTCTATGTGTGGCAGATACTTGGAATGTAAAGGAGAATAAGTCTATGGGATGCTGGGGAATAACCGCATTTGAGTCAGATGCGGGACTGGATGCTGTCGGTCTGCTCAGAGAACATCTGACGGAGGATGGCAGGCTGGAGCTTGAAAATCTGATTGAAGCCTTGCGACAGGATGACTGGAATGCACCGCCTGATGTGTGACGCGGTGTTTGAAGATGTCAAATTCGTAGGGAATACCTGCTATGGCAGGCTGACTGACAACATCCGGGTTAAAATCAATTTTCAGACCGGCATTTCTGCCGACAACTACGACCGGCTGAAGGTGACTCTTCTCAACCGAAGTGAGGGACCGGTTGACAGCATGGTGATACGTTTTCATGACCTGTGGGGCAGGAAACAGACCAGCAATCCAAACTTCCGTGAAGGAGTCAGCCCCCATATATGGCAGGACGGTAATAAGGCGGACTGGTATGTATACCACCCAAACAAAACCGACTACCGGCAGCTCTCAGAGGCGGTTGGAACCTATCTGTCGGTGTTTCAGGAACCGGTACAGGGTCAGCAGATGGGACAGAATATGTGCTGATGCTGTGTTTCTGTTGCTGGTTTTACAACTGTGATGCGTATTTTCAGTATGATATACAACTGTTTGTGGAGTTCCAGCCAGGAAAGGAAGTGAGAAGAAAACGTGTTTATATGGGACTTTGTCGCCGACACCGTACTGGGCCAGATTATCGACTGGATCTATGGCCAGATTGTAGGGTTCCTCGGCGATTTTTTTATGCAGATGGGCAACATGGGAACCGATTTATTTGAGATGAGCTGGGTGCAGTCCATCGTGCTGTTTTTTTCGTATCTGGCGTGGGCGCTGTATGTTACCGGCCTTGTGGTGTCCGCCTTTGAATGCGGAATTGAATACCAGACCGGACGCGGCAGCGTCAGGGAAAGCGCCTTAAACGCCATCAAAGGATTTATGGCCGTCAGCCTGTTCACCGTTGTGCCGGTGGAGCTTTATAAGCTCTGCGTATCTTTGCAGGGTGGCTTCACGGCAGGAATCACCGGATTGGGCGAGGACTTCGGGACGGTGGCCTCTGGTATCATCACCTCCCTGCAGGATGCGGGGACATGGGAACAGGCGGTCACTTCCGGTGCGCTGGGCGGATTAGGCAGCGTCACCAGTCCCATCCTGATGATTTTTATCCTGATCATGATGGGGTACGCCATCATCAAAGTGTTTTTTGCCAACCTAAAACGCGGCGGCATCCTGCTGATCCAGATTGCGGTGGGCAGTCTTTATATGTTCAGTGTTCCGCGGGGATACATTGACGGCTTTGTGGGCTGGTGCAAACAGGTGATTGGGCTGTGCCTGACTACCTTTCTGCAGGCAACCATTCTGACCGCCGGTCTGCTGGTGTTAAAGGACCATGCCCTGCTGGGCCTTGGCCTGATGCTCTCGGCGGGTGAAATCCCCCGCATTGCCGGACAGTTCGGTCTGGATACCGGCACACGGGCCAACGTGATGGGGGCCGTCTATGCGGCGCAGGGCGCGGTAAACCTGACCAGAACCATTGTGCAGACAGTGGCAAAATAGAAAAGGGGTGAAAGATGAAACTGATTTATGTGACCTCTCACTATGCCGGGGAAGTGGAAAATGGCTTTGCCATTGGAGTGCCATGGGGGACTTTACAGACAGAGTTCCAGTCAGCCGCGCCTGTCATGGGGATGTCCTGATGATGACGCTTGGAAGTCTGTTCGATGGGATTGGAGGGTTTCCCCTGGCCGCCGTCCACTATGGGGTGACGCCCCTGTGGGCAAGCGAAATCGAAGCCTTTCCCATCGAAGTGACGAAAATCAGATTCCCCGATATGATTCACGTCGGGGATATCACAAAACTAAACGGAGCGGAACTGCCGCCCGTGGACGTCATCTGCGGCGGATCGCCCTGCCAGGATTTATCCGTGGCCGGAAAACGACAGGGACTTGCGGGCGAGAGGTCGGGATTGTTCATGGAGCAGGTCCGCATCGTGAAAGAAATGAGGGATGCGGATGAACGAAGAAATGTACCAGCTCACCTTGTCCGACCTCGATACCTCGTTTGGGAAAACGTCCCCGGAGCCTTCTCCTCCGCGGAGGGTGAGGACTTCCGGGCGGTGCTTGAGGAAATTGTCCGCGTTAAGGATGGCGCCTGTCATGTTCCTCGACCTGACACCGGGCGCTGGGAATCTGCTGGGGGAATCCTTCTGGGAACTGAGTTCAGTCTGGCTTGGAGAGTCCTCGATGCTCAATACTGGGGAGTCGCCCAGCGCCGCCGTCGTATCTTCCTTGTCGCAGATTTTGGAGGCTGCACCGCCCCAGAAATATTATTTAAGCAGGACTGCCTGTTTGGGAATCCTGCGGAGGGCCGAGGCGAGGGGCAAGGAACTGCCGCCCCAGCTAAAGGAGGCGCTGCTGATACAGGCGGGACTTGTCTGACTCCATGGGATGTGCAGAGCCGCCGCATTTTCGGGGAAAACGGTACATGGCCCGCGCTCTACGGCGGCGAAGGCGGTGGACATGGATATATAAAGACAGAAGAAAAAAAGAAAGAGGTCTTTGCCTTCCACATCAACCAGAGGGAGGAAACCATTGACCTGGGCGGGATATCCGGTGCTTTGATGGCAACCACAAATATGCAGATGCAGACCTTTGTGAAGGAGCCGGTTCTGTGCCTGAATGACCAGGGCGGGGAGCGGATGGATGTGACGGAAGGAATTACAGCAACCCTGCGGGCCGGAATGGGAGGAAACATCCCGATTGTGCCGCAGCCCTTTGCGGCGGGGGCGGCAGGGACCCTCCAGGCACAGGAGCAAGGAAATCAGCCGCTGATTTTTGATAACCATGCACAGGATTCCAGATTTACCGGACCGGTAGAAGTCTCACAAACGGTGTCAGCTGGCTTTGGAATGGGCGGAAACAACCAGCCGCTGGTGATGTCCACCTGGCAGGGAGCCGCGGAAATAGGTGGAAATGGCAGTCCGACCAGCCCGGACAGCGCCGGGATGAGCGGCAGCAATCAGCCAATCCTGTTTGAGAACCACGGCATTGATGCCCGTTATACGGGCCCCCATGAGGTGGCGCCAACCATGTCCGCACGGTATGGGACGGGTGGAAACAATGTGCCGTTAGTGTCGCGGGAGCCGGAGAGCTTCTGTATCGCGGGTAACATCATTGACCGACAGCCGGAAAACGGCGGCAACGGGTTCGGATACCAGGAGGATATTTCTTATACTTTAACCGGGATGGACCGTCATGCGGTGTTTTCCCGCCAGAGGGTGGATGTGTTCCAGCCAGATGAGGTGGTCAGCACGCAGAGCGCAAGGCAGCATAAAGACGCCACAGATCTGGTCTGTCAGCCGTATCAGGAAACTGTTGGCACGCTGTGCCAGGACGATGGGAAAGGCATCAACAGCCAGTATGTCACGCAGGATAAATGTATTGTGGAACGGAGGAACTTAATTCGCCGTTTGACTCCACTGGAGTGTGAGCGGCTTCAGGGTTTCCCGGACGGATGGACAGACATCCCCGGAGCATCCGATTCCGCCCGTTACAAGGCGCTGGGAAACAGCGTGGCGGTACCGTGTGTGGATTTCCTCCTGCGCGGCATCGCTTATTTTTTACAAAAATTCAAAGAGGAACCAGAAAAACCGGCTATGTAACATTGGTACATCTGCTTCCCTTTGGAGAAAATCCTTGTTGGGTATGGTCATAGCTATTCCCTCACATTGCCGATATACTTGGCTTATAAAGAATCAGAAGAAAGGAGTTACACTGCATGGAAAACCGCAAAAATCTCTGCGCCATGATTCCCGAATCCCTGCACACGCAGGCGCGGACGGAGCAGGAAAAACTGGAGCTGACACTGAGCCAGTATGTTGAGATGGTATTAAAAGAACACTTTGAGATGGGAGGGAAAGCAATGGATGGCAAGACAAGGACGCTGGCGTTTCAGGTATCGGAGGAACTCTTCGGGAGGATTAAGGGGCATCTGAAAAAGACGGGTTTAAGCCAAAAGGATTTCGTGATCAGCCTGATTGAGCAGGCGCTGGCTGAAGCGGAGAACGCTGAACCAGACACAGCCGGACAAAAAGAGGAATCATAATGACAGACATTTCAAACCGCCGGAGCCATGGAGCCTCGGCGGTTTTCACTTGGAGGTGAACAATTTTGTATATTTACCCTGACAATTTAAAATCCAAGGCCACGCTGTGGCTCTGGCAGCTAAAAGACATCGGCATCATCGGCGTGTGTGCGGTGGTATCCATTCTGGCGCTGACGCAGGCCGGGTTCTTCCCGCCCATCGTCCTAACGGCGGTGTTCGCCTTTCTGACGATCCGCTTCGACGACACCAGCATTCTGGATTTTATCAAGTATGCCTGCGGGTTCTTTTTTACCCGCCAGCAGCTCTATGAATGGAGGTACAGATAATGAGCAGAAAGAAAGACACCGTCCCCGCAGGAGGGAAGAGACAGGCCCGTGAGAAAGCCTCTACCCGCCAGCTCATCGGGGCCGAGGCCGTCACGGATTACAGCCTTGTCACCCACGGGCAGGGCGAGCTGGTGTATTTCATCGTCAAGCCCTCCAACATCTCCGTACTGTCCGAGGCCAGCGTCGGGGCGCGGATTTATGCCCTGATGACGGTGCTCAAGGGCGTGGCGGAGATTGAAATGCTGTGCCTAAACAGCCGGGAGAGCTTCGAGGACAACAAGCGGTTCCTGCGCTCCCGCATGGAACAGGAGGACAATCCCGTGGTGAGGAAACTCCTTGAAAAAGACCAGACCCACCTCGACCGGATACAGGTGCAGATGGCGACCGCCCGTGAATTTTTAATCATGATCCGGCTGAAGGATGAGAAGGAATCCGAGGTGTTCCCCTATCTTTCACGGATAGAAAAATCGCTGAAGGAGCAGGGTTTTTCTGTAAAGCGGGCCGACCGGGAGGACATCAAGCGCATCCTTGCCGTGTACTACGAGCAGAATGTGACCACGGAAAAGTTTGAGGATTTCGATGGGGAACGCTGGATTATTCCGGAGGATTAAGCCGTGGGTATTCCCAAATATCCTGGTGAAAAGGCTACTTTTTTTCGCGGTATTGTGGTATGATAATCAGAAGAAAAACGAGAGGATGGTGACGCTGTGGAAGTGCTGCAGAAAGTGGACCGCTTTCAGAAAGAAATCAATGCCTTGCGTCCGTTTGAGGGCGAAATGCTGGATCAGATAAAGGATTATTATCGGATTGGGCTGACATGGACATCCAATGCGCTGGAGGGAAATTCCCTGACCGAGAGTGAAACCAAGGTGCTTTTGGAGGAAGGGCTGACCGTGGGCGGCAGGCCGATGAGGGATGTGTTTGAGGCGGTGGACCATGCCAGGGCCTATGATTTTATGTTTTCCCTGATGAAGAACCGTTGCATTGACGAGTCCGCCGTGCTGCGGATGCATAAACTGTTTTACCAGAATATTGAGCCTGACTATGCCGGGCGGTACCGGGATATGAAAGTAGTCATTACCGGGTCCCATTACCCGACGACAGCGCCGGAAAAGCTGGACAGGGAGATGGCCGGTCTGTTTCAATGGACGGCTGGGGAACGGGAGCGGCTCCATCCGCTGGAATTTGCCGCCGAGCTTCACAGGCGCTTTGTGTTCATCCATCCGTTTAAAGACGGAAATGGCAGAGTCGCCCGCCTGCTGATGAACCTGGCGCTCATTCAGGATGGCTATCTTCCGGCTGTGATTCCTCCGGTTCTGCGTATGGATTATATCTCCCTGCTGGAGAGGGCGCACCGTGACCCGCATGATTTTATCCAGTTTATTGCCGAAAGGGAGCTGGAATCGCAGAAGGAAATCCTGAGACTGTTTCAGATCCCGTTTCCCAAGATGGAGCAGGGATTGTCAGGAATGGAATTAATGTAACAACAGAAAAAAGAATTGACCATGCGTCGGATACAGAAATGTGTCCGGCGTTTTTCTATGCCCAAAATCAAGGAGGTATCCATTTGAAAAGAGCGAGAACCGCCCCCACGGCGGCTGCGGAGGACGTGCATATTCAGGAGTTTCTGGACATGATTGCGCCTTCCGTCATCAAGTTTGAAACTGACCACTTTATCTGCGGCAACACCTACCGCTGTGTGTGGGCATTGCGGGAGTATCCGACCGCCACCGATGAGCAGGCTATCCTGTCGCATCTGGGAGAAAAAGACGGCGTCACCCTGCGGATCTACACCCGCCATGTCACGCCGGTGGAGGAAAAGAAAATCATCAGCAACGCGGCCAATAAAAACCGCATGGACAGGAGCAACACCAACGACCTCCAGCAGACGGTGCTGGCGGAATCCAACCTGCAGGACGTGACCACCATCGTGGCGCAGATGCACCGGAACCGGGAGCCGTTACTTCACGCGGCGGTTTATCTGGAGCTGTGCGCCCATGACATCGACCAGTTAAAGCTCCTGCAGACCGAGGTGCTGACGGAATTGATCCGTTCCAAGTTAAATGTAGACCGGCTCATGCTCCGCCAGCAGCAGGGATTTCAGTGTGTGATGCCTACCGGCTGGAACCTGTTCCGGGATCAGTTCGAGCGCGTCCTGCCCGCCAGCAGCGTGGCCAACCTGTATCCCTTCAATTACAGCGGCAAGACCGATCCGCAGGGATTTTATATCGGACGGGACAAGTTCGGCAGCAACGTGCTGGTGGATTTTAACCGCCGCGCCGATGACAAGACCAACGCCAATATCCTGATCCTCGGAAATTCCGGTCAGGGCAAGAGCTACCTGTTAAAGCTCCTGCTGACAAACCTGCGGGAATCCAATATGCGGGTGTGTGCGCTCGATCCTGAGATGGAGTACGAGGATCTGACCAATAACCTCGGCGGCTGCTTCATTGACCTGATGGGCGGCAAGTATATCATTAACCCATTGGAGCCGAAAACATGGGATGAAGCGGGCAGTCCAGAGGACATGGATGCGCCACAGACCTTCCGCATCGGCTCCCGTCTGTCTCAGCACATCAGCTTCCTGAAAGACTTTTTCCGCACCTATAAGGATTTCACCGACCGGGAGATTGACGTCATTGAAATCATGCTTCAGAAGCTGTATGCCAAATGGGGCATCAGCGACCAGAGTGACTTTGACCGTCTGGAGCTGGAGGATTATCCCATCCTGTCTGACCTGTATGCCTTTATCGAAAGGGAGTACAAAGGCTTTGACGAGAGCAGGAGGCAGCTCTACACGGCGGAAATGCTGCAGAGCATCCTGCTGGGCTTAAACTCTATGTGCGTGGGCGCGGAGAGTAAATTTTTCAACGGGCATACCAACATCACCGATTCCAGCTTCGTCACCTTCGGCGTGAAGGGACTTTTACAGGCCAGCCGGAGCTTAAAAAATGCTCTGCTGTTCAACGTGCTGTCCTTCATGAGCGATGAACTTCTGACCGAGGGGAACACCGCCGCCAGCCTGGATGAATTTTACCTGTTCCTGTCCAACCTGACCGCTGTGGAATATGTCCGGAACTTCATGAAGCGTGTGCGGAAGAAGGACTCAGCGGTGATTATCGCCAGCCAGAACCTGGAGGATTTCAATCTGGACGGCGTCCGGGAGTACACCAAGCCCCTGTTCTCCATCCCTACGCACCAGTTCCTGTTCAACGCGGGCAGTATCGACGCCAAGTTTTATACGGATACCCTGCAGCTTGAGGACAGTGAATACAACCTGATCCGTTATCCGCAGCGCGGCGTGTGTCTCTACAAGTGCGGCAACGAGCGGTATAACCTGATGGTAAACGCACCGGAGCATAAGGCGAAGCTGTTCGGGAAAGCAGGCGGCAGATAAGGAGGGAGGCGACAGCGCATGGATTTAAAAGACCAACGCTTCGGCATTGAGATTGAAATGACCGGCATTACCCGCGAAAAAGCCGCCGAAGTGGCCGCTGAATACTTTGGAACAACCTCCCGTTACCTTGGAACTTACTATGATACCTACGCCGCATTGGACAGCCAGGACCGTCAATGGAAGTTTATGAGTGACTCCAGCATTGACGCGCAGCGTAAGGCGGGCAACCGTAAGGTTTCTGCCGGTGTCGAATATCGGACAGAGATGGTCAGTCCCATCTGTAAGTATGAGGATATTGTCCCGATTCAGGAAATGATTCGCAAATTGAAGGAGGCCGGGGCAATCACAAACGGAAGCTGCGGCATTCATGTGCATATCGACGCTTCCCCATTTGACGCCCGGACGCTGCGCAATATCACCAACATCATGGCATCCAAGGAGGATTTGATCTACAAGGCGCTGGGGGTTTCCGTGGCTCGTCAGGACCGATGGTGCCAGCCGGTGGAGGAGCGTTTTCTTGAAGAATTAAACAGACGCAGGCCAAGAAACATGCAGGAGGTGGAGCGGATCTGGTACAACGGAGCAAGCCGCAGCCATGAGCACTATGACAGAAGCCGCTACCACTGCCTGAACCTGCACTCGGTCTTCCAGAAAGGCACGGTGGAGTTCCGGCTGTTCAATGGGACGCTCCACGCCGGGAAAATCAAGGCTTACATCCAGTTCTGCCTTGCCATCGGGGCGCAGGCGTTAAACCAGAGCTGTGCCAGCCGGAGGAAAACGCAGACCACCAACGAGAAGTATACCTTCCGCACCTGGCTGCTGCGTCTGGGGTTAAATGGCGATGAGTTCGCCACCGCCCGCCAGCATCTGCTGGCCGATCTCCCCGGCTGTATCGCATGGCGCGATCCGGCGCAGGCCGAGGCGCAGAAGGAGAGGTTAAGGCAGAAAAGAGAAAAGGAACGGGAGCAGGCAAGGCTGGAACACAACGCTGCCGGAGCCGTCCCGCAGGAGCAGACAAACGAACAGACTGAACAGGCCGGGACTTCCGATGAAGCACCGGCCTTTGTCATGCGGATGTGAATCCGCACTATGTGTTATGAAGGAGGAAATCATGAGTAGAAAACCTACGCTTTATATCGCCTATGGCAGCAATTTAAACCTGCCGCAGATGGCATTCCGCTGCCCCACCGCCGAGGTGGTTGGGAAAAGTGAACTGAAAGATTATGAGCTGCTGTTCCGTGGCAGCCATTATGGCGCGGTCGCAACGGTGGAGCCAAAGGAGGGCAGCTCCGTCCCTGTGCTGCTCTGGAAAATCCGGCGGATGGATGAGGCGGCGCTCGACCGCTACGAAGGATATCCCAGTTTTTACGGCAAGCAGATGATGGATGTGGAGCTGGACGGCAAGACGGTGTCCGCGATGGTTTATATCATGACGCCCGGACATGAATTCGGCGCCCCATCGGATTGTTATACTGGGGTCATCCGGGAGGGATATAAGTCGGCGGGCTTTGACACGCAGGTGCTTGACGATGCCATCGACCACGCATGGGAGCTGATGCGGGAACAGAGCCAGTTCAGCCAGCAGTCCCTATTCGGCATGGGAGGCTGGGATCAGCTAAAATAAAAAACCGCATCCATTCGGACGCGGCTTACTTGTCGGATAACCGGATTGATTTCACATAGGCGGCCAGCAGCTCTTCCACATAGGGAATGTATTCCGGAGGAAGGCCGGAGAGCATGGCATTGATGGCTGACAGGTTCCCTTTTTCTTCCGTGCCAAACAGAATGTAATCGGCGGATGTCCCCAGCGCCCTGCAAAGTTTGATAAGGGATTCCGCCGTGAAGCTGCCGCTGCCAAGCTCAATCGTTCCGATGAAAGAACTGGCAAGCTCTGCTTTTTCCGCAAGTGTTTCACGGGAATAGCCCAGAGTCTCACGGCACTTCCTGATCCTTCCCCCGATTTCCACGTTAAGCTGTTTTTTCAAACCAACACCGCCCTTCATCCTTTATAGTGATAGTTTATCCTACTCGATTGAATATAAACATCATTGATACAGGTTGAAATATAACCTCAATCAAGTATAATTAGTATCATCAACAGAGGATAAAGGAGGAAATGAATCATGGAGGTTAAAAGAACCTGCTGTTTTACGGGACACCGCCCGCAGCGGCTTCCGTTCCAATTTGACGAGCAGCATCCGGATTGTGTGTGGCTGAAGGAACGGCTCCGTCAGGAGATGGTGCGGTTGATTACCGAGGAAGAAGTGACCTGTTTTATAACTGGATTGGCGCTGGGGATTGATATGATCTGCGCCGAACTGGTGCTGGAACTGAAGGAAACCCATCCGCAGGTAACGCTGGAGTGTGCGATTCCCTATGAGGAACAGGCGGCAAGATGGACGGTTCCTCATAGGGAACGGTACTATGACATCATTGTCCGGAGCGATTATGAAAATCAGCTTCAGGGATATTACACCAGTGACTGCATGAAGAAACAAAGCCACTACATGGTGGAAAAAAGCGGCCATGTGCTGGCGGTATGGGACGGCGATGTCCGCAGTAAAACCGGGCAGACCGTCCGCTATGCCAGAGAGCTGGGGCGGGAGCTCACCATCATCCGCCCGGTGACATTGGAAATCATCAGAGAAAAGAAAACAGAACCGGCGCTGAATTAGGCTCCTTTTACGGGGGCTTGTTTCAAGCGCCCTGAAAGGAGGAAACGCCTATGGCAGCACCCGCCGCCGTACTGGCGGCCAAGGCCGCCCTTGTTGCGGCAACGGACAAACGCACATGGACGGCCATCGCTTCGGTGGCAGCCGCCATCCTGACGCCGTTCATTTTAATCATTGTGGTTCTCTTAAGCACCCTGTCCGGCACAGCAGACCACAACAATGCCGCCGTGGATCTGACATTCAACGGCGGCTATTTATCTTCCGGACTTCCCGCGGATTACCGGATGTACATCGAAAAGATGCGGGACAGCTTCGCGGACTTGGATGCGGCCCTGGCTGAGATCAACGGAATGGCCGAGGACGGAGAGGTGGACGCCTACCGGGTGAAATCCATTTTTTATTCTCTGTTCTTCGGCGCGGATCAGCCCCGGATGCACGACGGCGACTACCGGAGATTTGCCGACTGCTTCGTGACCTACGAGGAACGGGAGGATGAGGATGGCGAAACCTATACCGTAGCTGTTCCAATCACAGACTTGGAGACAGTGTATAGGAACCTTTCCGCTGCGCTTGGCAGGATAATCACCGCGGAGAACAAATCCAATGCGGGACGGATCTACCTGCTGGCGCTGTATGGCCCCGCCGCTGTTCCGGGCGGAGGGAACGGCCTGCCTCCTGGTGTGTCTATGGGTGACGGCAGCTTCGCGGCGCTGATGGCGGAGGCCACCAAGTATATCGGATACCCTTATGTGTGGGGCGGCTCCAGCCCTTCGACATCCTTTGACTGCAGCGGATTCGTGTGCTGGGTTTATACGCATTCCGGTGTTTACAACCTGCCGCGCACCACGGCCACCGGTATCTATGACCAGTGTTCCCTCGTGCCGAAAGCGGGAATGCAGCCGGGAGATTTGGTCTTTTTTACCCGTACCTATGCTTCACCTGGGCCGGTCAGCCATGTCGGAATCTATGTTGGCGCGGGTCAGATGCTGCACTGTGGCTCACCGATTGGCTATGCGAATATCAATTCCGCCTATTGGACAGAACACTTTTATGCCGTGGGCAGGCTGCCTGCCGGTTGATTTTAGTACATTCTGGTATCGACTTTACGGGATTTCTGTAGTATGTTCGGTCGCGGAAGGAGGTGAATAACGATGGATGAACTGGATGAGATGGCAAGAGAACTACTGGCCGAGCGCATCCAATCCATACGGAAGGGATTTGCCAAGGGGCAGCCGGAGGATTGGAAGGATAAAAGTAAAAACCATATGGAACGAATGGATGCCATCCTGCAATCCCTGCCGGACGCAGAGCGGGAATGGCTGGACGACCATCTGACGGACGGCATGATGGTCTCGGAGGATGAATGCACCGCCCTCTATCTGGCGGGTATGAAAGACGGCCTGAAACTGTTCAAACGGCTATTGTAGAAAACAAACCAGCGGCAGACCGCCAGAGCATTGGCGGCTGTTGCTGTTCCCATAAATCAAAGGCAGGAGGAACCAGAGGCGATGAAAACAACCTTTGAACGTAAGCCGGATTTTCGATTCCGGGATTTTGTCATTGAGAAAACAGTAACCATTCCAGCGGAACGTTTTGAAGAAATGCTCCGACATCCCTTGAAAGAACAAGACTTTCTGACGGAAAATACCGGGTTGATGGAGCAGGACGGCATGGGCGTAAACCACTGCCTGCTGGTCATCGGTAAAGGCCGGCCGGATGGACTGTTGGTTCAGAGCGAGGGCTACCCTTACGCAAGATACGCCGCCTATGTGCCGGAAGCAACGGCGCTCCGGTACCCGTCACTGTCAAAAATAAACCGGGAACTGGCTGATGCTGTGGATTTTATTGTGGAGGACGGCGCCAGCCAGACCACAACAGGGCAATGGGTCTTGTCTTTTGAGGAACTGGAAGAACAGACCGGTTTATGTGCCGCGGGAAAGCCATTCCTGCAGGAAATGTTGGGAGATATGCTGTGCGAGCGTCCGGAGGTAGCGGATCTGTCCATCGATGAAAATGGCTTTGATGTGACCTATTATCTCGATTTCTGCCAGAACTTTGAGCAGGAAACGGAACCGGAAGCTGTGCGGACAGACGGCTCCCGGCAGAAGCTCTGTGAACTGCTCCGCATCCCTCTGGCCGATGTTCACCTCGTTCATAAGGAGGTGGAAATCGATCCGGCCACCATCGTGGAACTGTCTGAGAACACCCTGACGGATGCCGGGAAACAGGCATGGGCCGATGTGCTTGACGCGGAAGTGTGCCGGATTTATGCGGGAGCCTACGGGCTTCAGGTGGAGCTTACGGGTGTGGAGTCATACCGGCTGCAGGATTTTTCCACCATGCTGGCAGGCTACTGTTCCGAAGAAAACTATGAAAAATGGGTGGCCGCGCCGAAAGAAGCGCCAGCGCAGTCCCCGGAAATGAATCTGTGAAAAGGAGGATATCTGAATGAAAAACACTACCTTGACCCTCTCATTCAACACTGAAAAGCTGGACGCACTGACCTTCCACATGAGCAAAAAGGATGCCGACCTGCAGGTGGAGCTGAACGAAACGATCCAGAAGCTGTATGAAAAATATGTGCCGCAGGCCACCCGTGAATACATCGATGATAAGGTGATTCGGGAAGCCGGGGCAAAAGACCGTCCCCGCAGGCCGTCCAGACCCGCACCCCGTTCGGTGGAAGATGCCCAGCCGGAGGACAACGCCTAATAAGTACGTCAGCGGGAAAGCCAGCCGCTTCCCCCGTGTCGGCCCCTGTGACGCCCCGTGTGGGCATTTCCGGGGCGGGGTGGCAT
>OLQF01000321.1_pt1 | contig 40747 bp, 38 predicted proteins | sample 1643171 | NCBI WGS metagenome assembly OLQF01 (sample SAMEA3136702, study PRJEB25190) | human gut metagenome | reverse complement strand
GATTTTTACTACACTCCGCTTGATAGGAGATAGAAATTTACTACATTTGGAGGTTGAGTAAGAAACGTGCTCCAGGGCGTTCCCTGGAAGAATGGATGGAACTGGTAACCGAATGCAGGCAAAGCGGTCTGACAGATGCTACATGGGGGAATGAGCATGGGATATCTCCCAGCTGTTTTTACAATGCAGTTACCTGGCATTTTGTTAAAATACTTCCGATAAAATTCCGTATCATCAAATTTAACTGCATGTGTATCAGAATCAAACTCAAAGGTCAGATTGCTTTCCTCAATTGTCATTCAACAACTCCTGTTCTCTATCATATAATTGATCAAATTCTTCTATAACAGCATTGTGTTCTAAATCATGTAAGTATGGGAAATATTCACTTTTAATCTCGCTTTGATCCTTGTACAGCGATATAAACTGATAATCCAATTTTCTTTTTTCGTCTTTAGAATAATTGGAATATGTTGCAGCTAAATTAAAACATTGTTGCACAAAATAATCATGCGTTGTGACAAAAACCTGAACTCCCATTTTGGATAATTCTATGATTGCATCTACGACTGGTTTTATCATTTTCGGATTCATATTTGTTTCAGGTTCAGCCCAAAACAACACAGCATCTTTTGTTAAGGTACCAGATGCGATTAAATACATAATTGTAGAAAGCTTCCTGTATCCCTCTGATACAAGTCCCATTTCAAACTCTCCGGCTCCTGGTACTTTCAAATAAAAGTTTTTGTCTTTTTGTGTAATACTTCCCTGCACAATCTTTTCGAAACTTTTCATCACCCGATTCTACTCAGCCGTATTTGCACCTCTCTTTAACGGACATTCTAATAATCTTGCAAGATCATAATAAGTCTCTTCAAATGCAATGCGATAATCGGCATATAGGGAAACAAAATTTTCTGTAGACGAAATAATTTCCTTGGGAGGAATATAACCTAAATTAATTTTTTTCATATCCAAAACATCATTATTCAAAATGTCAATATGTTTTTCCTGACGATTTCCAAATCCCACATGCAGCTTCGTATCATCATCAAAATTAATCTTAATATCAGCTCTGTTACTTCCCTGTTTTCTATTGACTAAACGACCGATTGCATCCTTGTCTAGTCGAAATACTCCTTGTATTTTGTTGACCAGCATATCTTCAATTCTGTCTTTTGTTACATCATTTTTTGACCAACACGCATTCGAGTACCCCTTCATACAAGAATACAGAATTTTAATCAAGGCTGTTTTTCCCGTACTGTTTTCGCCACTTATAATATTAATATCCGGTGAAAATTCAACATCCAAATGATTGAAAATCATGAAATTATCTAATTCTAATTTTTTTATTTTCATATATTGCTCCCATATTTGTATTTACAGATAATGCTGATTGTTTCCAGCATAGGAACACGATCTTTGCGATATTTTCACCTAAAATTATAGGAAAAATCTAAATGTCAGGAAATCCGTAGGACTATTTGTTGCTTACTTTCAAAATAACTCTGGTTCGTTCTCAATCAAATCTTCTGCCAAGTATTTTGCATCCATATTTTCTATTCCATAACTGTCATTTGAAATTTGCTCTGCAAGCTTGCTGGAATAATAAATATCAAATGCCTTTCGCAAATCTATTCCTTTCATTTTCGAAAGTGTATCGATGATATCATTTTCCAAATTCTGCTTATAAACTTCTTCAAGTTGCTTTTTATCTACCATTACTTTTCACCTCATACGATCTTTTAAAAGTAATAAGCTTATTCAATATTTCCTGATTTGCAATACATATTTGATTATTCATCTTGTAATATCGTAATTCACTCAAAACTTTTTCTTTATCCCATAAACCTCTAAAATACATATCTACAGTCTTAAACACATCATCATCTGCAACATTTCCAATGACAATATCATACTCTGCATTTAACGGCTGTCCTTTTCTGCAGCCACATACAAAATCAAGCCATTTCTCATTTTCTTTTTCAAAAGACAATACTCGAAATCCATCCCATTTTTCGGACAACTCATAAACGTTCACTATCGCTGTTTTTTCCTGTCTCATTCCTTTTCGGGCTGCCCACTTTTTTGCTTGATTTTCGAATGTCGTGATATAAAAGCCTTTACCAAAATCCAAATATTTCTTTGAATGCGAAACATCCGGATTCTTTATGATTTCTGTTGAGCCATGATAAACAATCATACATTAACTCCCTTTTCCCTCGCGAAATCGGTAATATCTTCTACCAGGTATTCTTTACCTTGCGTATGAAGAACATCGTAACATTTAATGATATAATTATCCAAAATGCCGGTTGAATTTAATATTTTATAAACTTTGGCTGGAGACATCTTCCATTTATCGGCAAGACTATACAACATGAATATAGAAAACCTCAATTCTTTTTTCTCACACATGATCTTCACCAACCTTCTTTCCATAATAACAAACCGCCGATTACCATGTAGGTTTATTTTACTACATTGGTAATCGGCGGGCAAGAGTGGAAAAATGTTCTTTGGGATGATATTCTCTATACGAGTTGATATTCACCAGCATATCGGGATCAAATGTCAAATTACATTCTTCAATTATCATTCCAACCCCTATCGTATAATTAATCAAATTATTCCATATCAGCATTGTATTCTAATTCATGTAAACATAGGAAAAAGTGTACTACTTTCAAGATTTACAGAGCTATCCATAATAACCAGCGTCGATTACTAAATAGTTTTTACATAAATAATCGACGAACAAAAGTCTAATATAATTATGCATTTTCTATAATCTGACCAATATTTTCTTGCTTAACTGCTGCATCGGCTTTTCTACGCATAAAAAAGAAAGCAGCGCTATTATGCATGTAATGCCAATACAAAATACCAATAACCAAATTTCTCCTATTACAATGCTGCTTTTATTAAACAGATATACTACGATCTGCTGCACAAAAAAACCATATAAATATAATCCATATGATATATCAGCCTGCGAAAAGCATTTTGCAAAGGTCGGTTTTTCCACCAATGCAAAGGAGAATATTGTATATGAAAATGTCACATATTTTAATATACAAAAAGTAAGCGATCCTGGGTTCAGACAGGACAACAGGAAGACTGCCAAAATACTTACCTGAATATTTAACAATTTCTGCATACATGGAAAAGTGAATAACACTCCAATCAGATACCACGGAATCAGTTCCATCGCAGCCCATATATCTGTCCCATATATGACACAACGCCATTCAGGATGATACAAAAGTTTTACCATTTGTAGACAACATAATACAACGGTAATCACAGAAACAAAAGCAAAAGAATATCTCTTCTCCTTTTTTTTTCCTGCAAGAATCAAAATAATCGGAACCAAAATATACATTGCGAATTCTATAGGCAGAGTCCATAATGAACCATTTACTGCATTGGGATATGGATTTGTTTCAAACACTCCTGGCAGTGAATATGCTGGAAATAACAATATATTTCGCAGATAATTTCTAACCAGTGGTGACTGAAAATATTCGTTGATTGTAAGTGTTGACAGGATTGGTCCAATCACATAAGTAGCAACTAATGTAAATGCAATAAGCGCAGGAAAAATTCTAAAAACTCTTTTCGTCATATACCGTACCGGATTAGAATCTGATTCCCAGCTTTTCGCAATAAGAAATCCACCAATCAAAAAGAAGATTTTTACTCCGAGCGCCTGAATTCCTTCTCCCCATAATGTAGGAAGGGTATAGCCACCAATATATGCCATATGTCCAGCCATAACCATTATTGCAGCAACAAACCTAATGATATTAAAATTATTGTCTCTTTTCTCCCTCGCCATTAAATAATTTCTTTCTCCATTTCCTCTTATATTTCACTTATGTGGATACATCACTTTGATTTTCTTTCCTGTTCTAATGCATCCGCACATTCTTTCCAGCCTTTTTTCGCACTTTCTAACGCTTCCGCACATTCTTTCCAGCCTTTTTTCGCATTTTCTAATGCTTCCGCGCATTCTCCCCAGCCTTTTTTCGCATTTTCCAATGCTTCCGCACATTCTTTCCATTCGGTACGGGTTTCTTCCAATGCCCCTGCACACTTTTTCCACTCAACACGAGTTTCTTCCAGTGCGGCTGTACTTTGCGCCAATTTATCCTCTACATTTTTAAGCTCCGCATTTTTTTCACTCACCATTTGCTGCGATTGCTCTAATGCTTGCTTTAATTCATCAATGTCTCTCTGATTTTTTTCCTCAAAGGCTTTCGCTTTCTTTAACTCATCTGCACACTTTTTCCATCCTTCTTCTGATACAAAGACTTGCTCTTTTAAAGTTCTTCTCTCATTTGGAAGCATTGAAAAATCCTTTTCCTGCAAATCTGCCCCTGAAAAATCAAGCACCTGATTCAGCTTTCCTACAAGATTATTACCCTTTTCCTGTAAAAGTCCTTCTAGATGATTGGTGTTTGCCTCTTTTTTGTTTTTATAATAGGTCAGTACAAACAAATGCTGAATCGCATTAAACCATGGATTTAACTGAATCAGTTCATACACGTTTGGATACTTTTTCTCCACTTCCTGCATAAACTCGGTTTCCCCGAAAGTACTTCCTATATATTCACAATCCAGTGCAAAGTCTGCTGTACTATTAATATCTTCGATCCACTCAATAAAAGAATGTCTGGTAAAATATTTCGTGTGTGTATTATCCAGCACACCCGCTTCGCGATAATTAAAATGATCATTAAGCAAATTTAAAAATATATCTGCATTATTCACATTTGGAACACTGATCAGGATTTTCCCTTTATCTTTCAAGTATCTGACTGAGTTTTCAATAACCCTTGTAGGATTTATTACATGTTCAAGAATGTCGATCAAGGCAATATAGTCAAATTCAAAAGACAGACTTTCTAATTCTGCAAATCCTTCATCCGCATAATCAGGCGCTTCAATATTTGTGCAGAATATCTTATTATATTTATATTTTTCCGATGCATTTCGACATGCTTCTGAATCAATATCGATTCCATATAATTGGCATTTTTTATTCAGTAGCATAGCACCAAATTTGCCCTCACCGCAGCCAATATCAAGCACTGTACTTTCTGCATTTACCTGGCGTGCAAGTATCGCAACATTTACATTGTCATTATCTTCATTCACTTTGAATTCCTCATTATGATATCTGTTTTCAGACGAGCGCCATACTAACTGATTCTTTTTTCCATTTCCGAATTCCACACGATCACATCCTTTTATAATGTTATTTCCCTGTTGTCATTAAAATTTTATTTATTTTCGTGCTATCGCCATAAATAATCTTGGAATCATAAGGTCTGTCAGGAAATGCTCCATATTTCAATTTAATCGGAAGTCCCTTTTCTTTAATGAATGCTTCCACCTTATCTTTCAGAGCAACTGGATTTCCTGTGCAGACATTTATAATTCCAGTAATTTCATCCTGTGTGCTTGCAGCTACGATTTCCATTGCAAGATCTTTTATGTCAATGAAATCATATTTGTTTTCACCTGAAGTAAATGGAAATTCTTCTTTTCCATCTTCTACTGCCTGAAGCAGCTTTGTGAAAATAGAACTGTTTCGTCTGTCATCTCCCAGAATGTAATATGCTCTTAACCAGTAAATCTTCACATCTGAATTCTGGGTTAGCAGTAAAAGAGACTGTCTCAATGCATTTTTTGCAATACCATACTGTGATAATGGATTACACGGAGTATTTTCATCCACTGCACCTTCCCAGAATCCAATCTCATGCATGGTTCCCATAACTGCGATTCTTTTGCAGCCGCCATCAATTAAATTCTTCAGAAATGTAAAATGCTTTGATAAGTTTTCCATATGCTTTGGTGAATTATGCACAAATCCATCCTGCCATGCTAAATGAATACATAAATCAGGACATTTTACCTTTTCATAAATTCTGTCATCACCGGAAAATATATCCACATCCAGAATTTCAGCTCTTGAATCAATTTCCTTATGGTTAAAGTCAATTGCATAAACCTCATGGCCTTTTCCAAGCAGTTCTTTTACTACATATTTTCCCATATAGCCGGCAGCACCAGTTACCAATACTTTCATTGTCTTACCCTCCTAATCTAAAAATATCCTTTGTTATGCAGTTTTCTCTTTTTAAAACATTTTTTCAACGGGAAAATATTCAGCAGCGTATTCACCCATCCTTTGGTTTTCACCCGCCGTTCAAATTCCCCTTTCACATTCACAACATCGAGCAGTCTTTCATCTTTAAGTTCCCACACGATTTCCGGATCTGAGTTAATGAAAAATACTCCCTCTTTCGTCTCCAGGCCGTTATGTACACAATCCTCTAACGTAAGTACTTTTTTCTCTCCGTTTGTAAACCAGATATCCACACTGAAATTTTTCAGCATAAACAGTCCTTCTTCACATAAATCGAATCGCATTGCTGTTAAATCATTTGTTTTTTCTTCAAATAGAAACCAGATGTCAAATTGCGGTGCTTCTGCCTTATTCACGGCCTGAATCACCTGATTATTGCTAAACCTTTCACCTTTACTGAAGAAAAGTTGACTTACCATTTCGCCATTGGCATTTACAAGATTCTGAGCTGCACCAGCTGTTGACAGCTCTATGATTCTTCTGATATTTCCTGCCGGCAGAATAATATTCTGACTGTTGTAAGTCTCTTGTACAGAATGATACGTTGCATCCCAATTTTCCTGATCATGCAAGGTGGCAGATGTTTCAATGTTTTTCCAGAATCTGTAGATTGCTGTCGGTGCTTCAATATCGGAAACGCCGCATAAAAAAGCGGTTCTCATAAAATATTCCCAATCTTCTGTCACATTAAGGCTTTCGTTGAATATAATTCCTGCCTTCTGAAAAATATTTACAGGAAACGCCAGAGTCATCAATGGGCATCTGTTAACAGATAACTGATTGATCAAATTAAAGGGAACACAGTAGTTTGCAGACGGAGCAGCCACTGCACAATATCCCAGTTTTTCCAGATTTTCCCAGTCCTGTGCAAATGCAAAAGAATGAAGAATACGGCCCTCGTTTTCTTCTGCACACTTTTTAAATTCCTCTACCCAGTTTGAGAAAAGAATATCATCATCATCAAAAACAGCTGCATACTTGCCCCACGCATGGGAAAAACCATAATTCAGCGGAGTTGTTCTGGTTCCTTCATTCAGACGAAAGAATCTTATTTTCTTTCTGAATTCCTCTTCCTGATCTTCCAGAATTTCTTCGATCAACTTACCATGTTCTTCATCAGCTTTATGCGCAATCAATAATATTTCAAAGTCCTGGCATTCCTGCGCCTGCAGACACAGCAGGGCTTCGCGCAATCCCTGCTCTCTCTTTCCCTGCGTACGGATAATAACGCTTAAAAAAGGAGAATTTTCCTTTTTTTCACCTTGAATGACAGGAAGATATTTCTCTTCGTATAATTTCTGGTTTTCTTCTGTATTTAAATGCTCTAATCCTTTTAAATACAGCCCAACATTACTGTTCGCTGAAAATTCACCAATAATATCTTTCCAACTATTATTATTTTTATTATTCATACTCATTTCCTCAAAGCAATTAGTGATTAAACTTAAATCGCATCTTACAATATTCATCCCCTAAAAATCTTCCGATTTTATGTTCTGGATCTATCATTTGGGGTAAAGTACCCTCTTTTTCTCTTTTACGATATTCCTGCGCTGCTTTTTTTTCGCTTTCACCACCATGAGTCAGATACTGCTGGCAAAGCTTTTCTGCCCTTTCCGGATTTGACCATTTATAGGCAAGAAGCATGGCTGCTTCTGCAGAATAATATATTTCTGCGGATGTAGGCTGCCAGGTTCCTGATAAGGACAGATTTTTAGCATGATATACAATAGCGGATGGCATATAAATGATTTTATAACCAGCCAAGCGCACACGCCAGGAAAAATCCAGGTCATCACAATATAAAAAGAAGGTTTCTGCATCAAAACCATTTATTTTATTGTATACCTCTGTTTTAAACACAGTACAGGCAGTAGATGCCCATTCCGTTTCTCCTGTTTTTGTATTATATTCCTTTGCATGCTCCAGCGGAGTCTGTCTTGCCTCCACCATTCCAACCTCTTTCAGTTTAAGAGGTTCCATCAGCTTACACAGACAGGTTGGCTCCAAAATAACATCTGGATTCATGATCATCATAATATCAGCATCTGTATTCTCAGCCATCAGATTATGACCTTTGGCAGTTCCGGAATTAAATCCAAATACTTTATATTCAAATTCAATTTCCGCCTTCAGCATTTCACGGATATCTTTCTGTGTTTTTTCATCCAGAACAGGAGTTGGTGTAGAGTCACCATAAATAAGCCTCACCTGCAGATCTCCCACGCGTCTGTGATAGACTTTTACAGCCTGCTGAAGGGCTTTCATTGCTTTCACCAAAGCGTCTACCTGATTTCCATAAATTACAGATTGAATTTGTAATTTCATTATTATTTCTCCCATATTCGTTTTTTTCCATATACAGCCAGTCTTGCTGCACTCACAGGAATCTCATAGGATTCGTGTTTTTTTCGCACTGTTTTTAATGCCTCGTCTAATTGATGCTGTCGTTCTTTCTGAATCTTCTGTTCAAAAGGAACTCTATACAAAGATGTTGTTTTTTCCACACAAATATACTTTGTCCTTTGCGCATACCTTACCCATAAATCCCAGTCCTCCAGATAATCCAGTGAGCTGTCAAAGCCCCCAAATTCTTCATAAAGACGTCTCGAGAACATAATGCATTGTATTGGTATAAAATTATGATAACACAGCTCTACTTCATCAAATGCAGTCGTATATCGCTTATTATAAGCTTTAATATGGTATTTGTACGGAGAGGTGCTTTCTACAACAACCGGAGTCTCAAATCCAAATGCATATGCTGCAAGATATTTTCTGTTCTGCGCCAAAGCCTGTACCAGGGTTTCTACATGATCCGCAAAAAAGATATCATCATCGTCCAGAAAATTAATATATTCCCCGGCTGCTTTCGATAATGCAAGATTTCCCGCTTCTGAACGTCCGGCTTTCTTTCCGGTGGAATAATATCGGATATTCAAATCTGAAAATTCTTCTACGATCATTTTTTCAGCAGAAGCCTCACCATCTTCCACCACTATAACCTCTATATTGGAATACGTCTGATTTCGGATGCTGATCAACGCTTCTCTTAAAACTTCTGCACGCTGACAGGTTCGCACAATAATGGAAACCAAAGGACAAAATTCACAATCCTTCTGTGTTTGGATTTTATTGTCACGCGTAATTTCATAATCCCACTCCAGGAACTGTCCCACCTGCGCCCTGGCATAACTTTTATTATTAAAAGAAGAGATACGTGAAAAATGTGCCGCAAAAGCCTGAAGCAATTGTTTTTTCGCTCCCGGATAGGGGGCCCGATGTAAAAAAAACACTATTGCAAACTGAAAATAGCCTCTCATCACATCGGAAAAGCTGCCAAAACGATATCGCAGCAGCAGATTATTAATCAGAGAATTTACATACTGCGCCGGCTTCACCGCTCCAATGCTTTCGTACGAATAATGCATTATTTTCACAGTCGGACAATATTTAATTTTGTAATCGGATGCTCTCAGACGCCAACTGAAATCCACGTCCTCCGCATACATAAAAATATTTTTATCAAACCCCTGAAGTTTTTCAAAAATTTCTCTGCGTACTGCAAATGCTGCTCCGGACATCCAACTTGTAATGCCAGTAACAGGATCATAAATTTTGGGATGCTCATATGGCAGCTGTCTGAATTCCCAGGCTCCGATTTCTTTCGATGACTCTGCAATTATCTCTTCCAGCCGCTTAAAAGTATCTTCGAATACCTCTGTATCAACGTTCAAAAAGCAAACAATTTCATCCTTTCCAAAGGATGCTCCCAGATTATTAGCATTTCCAAAACCTTGATTCTGTTCCTGCTGAATAATCTCAAAACGGCTGAAGTCGTATTTCTTTTTATAAGCAGTCAGCAATTCTACCGTCTGATCACTGGAATGATTATCCACAAAAAACAACTTCAGATCTGAAGAAAGTGCCTTTGCCTTCAGCAGAGAATCCAGGCACCTTTTTATCCATTTTTCAGAATTATATGTAACAATTACAATATCCATATTTTACCCACAAATTCTATAAAAACATTACATTTTCCTGTCGATTAGAAAAGGCTCTGATCTTGCTTGGAATTTCAATATAAGAAGAATTGTAACCTTGATTTACGACTTCCAGTTCCATAATACCATGAAGCCAGGTAAGCATTTCATGCTTAGACTGTGTACCCTGACCTACCGCTGCTCCTACCAGATAAACACCATTCATGATACGCGGCAATGTATATTCGTACACGATCTCAATAATGTCATTTTTCTTTCCGTTGACCACTTCGCCCTGATTAATAAAATTGTTAATATCAAACAGAGGAAGTCCTTTGTTATTCTCCAACACAAATCCAACAATCAGGCTTGGTGCATCTTTCATACACTCAATTACTACATGAGTTCGATAAGTTTTATCAACGTACAGTCGATTTACCGCTTTATCTTCGGAATCTGTAAAAAACAGAGAACGGATTGCCACACTGTCATTGTGAAAACGATCCTCCACAAAACTGATCTTGGGATATTTTCTCTCTTCATCAATTTTTTCCATGAAGACATTCCCTGCAACTTCATCCTGAATATGTCCGGCCACATATTCTGCTGATTTTCGCTTTTCGTCCATATACATATCACAAATATGCGCAGCTTCGCCAAAGGCTCTGACCGTACCATGATCAAGCCATAAAACTCTGGAACACATCTGGCGTACACTTCCGATATCATGAGATACAAAAAGAATCGTAACGCCATTTCGTTTTAACTCATCAAATTTTTTAAAACACTTGTTCTGGAAGAAAATGTCTCCAACACTCAGTGCTTCATCTACAATAAGAATATCTGGTTCCACATTAATCGCAACTGCGAAAGCCAAACGTGCAAACATACCGCTTGAGTAAGTTTTCACCGGCTGATTGATAAAGTCTCCAATATCCGCAAATTCTACGATTCCGTTAAGGCGCTCATCCATTTCCTTACGTGAATAACCCATCATACGGCCATTCAAATATATATTTTCTATTCCAGAATATTCTTCATTAAAGCCAGCTCCAAGTTCCAATAAAGCAGAAACCTTACCTTCTATCTGAATATTTCCTGCTGTCGGACTTAAAACTCCGGTTACAATTTTCAGCAAAGTAGATTTACCGGCACCATTCGTTCCGATAATTCCCACTGTCTCGCCTTTTTTCACATTGAAGCTTACATCCTTAAGCGCCTCAAAAGTTTTACTCTGCTTCTTGCCAAAGCCTAACGCTTCCTTTACACGATCAGACGGTTTATTATATAAGCGATATGTTTTATTCAAATTTTCTATGTTCACTGCATAATTTTGCATTCCTAATATCCTCACTTCTATAATACGTCAGCAAAATGCTGTTTTAATTTTTTGAAGCAGCTCATTCCTATTAAACAAAAAGCCAACGCAATCAGCCAATAATACAAATTCCATCCGAATCCATATTCCCAAAAGCATTTTCCACTCATCAATGCGTCACGATAGCCTCGTACCGGATAAAACAAAGGATTAAAGTTCAGTGCCCACTGTACCTTTTCATCAAAAATACTCATCTGCCATACAATCGGTGTTATCCAGAAAACAATCTGTAGAACAATGGATACGATTTGAACGACATCCCTAAAAAAAACAAAAAGTGATGCAGTGAAATACGATATTCCAATGCATACAAGAAGCATGTAGACAATATAATAAACTAACTGTAACCAATACACACTTGGCATCTGTCCATATACGATAAATAATATCGCTGTAAAACCAATTAAAAATAATTGTACAAAAAACACAGATACAACTCTTGCAACTGGCAATATATTAATATTAAACAAAACCTTTTTTACAAGATAACTGTATTCTACTAAGCTTGAAGTTGCATTTGTAATAGAATCACTTACAAAAAACCATGGCAATAAGCCGGATACCAGCCATAATATGAATGGATAGCCGTCTACATCTCCATTTTTGAATCCAATCTGAAAGATGAACCAGTATATTAATACCGTAATAACCGGCTGAACAAATGCCCAGAAAAATCCCAACACAGAACCGGCATATTTTGTTTTAAAATCATCCAATGCAAACTGACTAACAAAAAATAAATTTCCTTTCAATTTCTCACACCATTTTTTCATGTATTCCACCTGATCATTTCAAATATTTGTCCTTTTAAATCGAAGTTATCTTATCATATATGTATATAAAACGCAAGAAAACCACATGAAAAAGTATCTCTCAGACTTACTCTTCTCCCAGCATCTCCAAATAAACCTCACACGCCCCCACAGTCTTCTCCATCATAAACCGAATCCGCTTCTTTTCTGTCCCATAGCTTTTCTTGGTTGCTGCACCGCTTTCATGTTTCACCGACATGGAAGGATCATACACAATATTATAGCCTTTTCGCTGACAGCGCAGCGCCAGTATATATTCTTCGTAGAAAAACCGGGTTTCCGGCTCAAAGGCTTTTTCTTCTTTTTCGACAAATGATGGAGTAAAAATAAGACAGGCGCCAAAAGGGACAATATTTTTCTGAAGCTGACTATAAAGTGTCATATGTTGTTTCTGATTTTCTATCTTGTTTTTTTCCGCTTTTTGAAGCATATGGTAAACAACAGGATACATGACTGGATAAAAACGTAACGCCAGGCGGTTCATTTTTATAGTATATTCTGCTTCTTCTTTGGTTCTAAGTCTGGTATCCATTGGGTTCTGATGTTCACCGGTACTCTGCCTGGTCACATCGGGACCCAGAACATAGCATTGATTATTTACATAACTTTTTTCCAGTCTGCTGATAAAGTCTTTTTGTGTAAATTCAATGTCATTATTCAAAACAATGATATAGCTTTTCCCAAAATGTTCTCTGGCGTACTGATACCCTTGATTATTTGCATAAGAAAAGCCGCCATTTTCTTTTATCTGCAAAACCTTGATTCTGGAATTCCCCTGATATTTTTGGAGCAGTTCCTGTCTGTCTTTTTCTTTTTTCTGAATGTCGTTGTCTACGATCACAATCCGGATACGTTCCTGCTGTTCCATTGCCAATATAGACCTGACACAGGTATCCGTTACTGAATAATCTTTATAATGTAATATCACAAAGCTTACGTATTCCATTTGTTTTCCTCTTAATATTTCTACTGAAATTTTACTTCAACATTTAAAATATGAAGCATTGGAAATAGCACGCCACACAATCTTTTTTGTTATTTTTTTTTACTGATCAGCCAGCCAAAGGGCCTAAGAAGTTTCGTTTTTAATAAAAGAATCAATACTTTTACTGCTGCTTTCTGCGTAAATGGAATGTCCACCTTTGCATTTAGCTTTGCTTTACTGTTTTTCCAATAAGCTGGAAAATACATATTTACCGTACAGCTGATATAATCGCACAATTCCCTGATTTTCTCCCATCTTGCTCCCGGGGCGAGCTGAAACAGACAGGTTGCAAAAATCCTCATAACAAACAGCTCATAGAATTCCGGACTGTTCTGAATTCCAATTTTATTTACTCTGGTTAAAGTATTTTCCAGGCCTTTATACGGAAGAGAGTATTTTTCCAAACCTTTGAAATTGTGAATCGCTGACGATGCGTGCTGCACATAATAATACCCGCATTCCGGCAAAGTGTTAATTCGCGGACATATAGCGGCAAAGAACAAAGAAATCGGCATATCTTCCCCACGCTCACCGCTTTGAAATTTCACATCATATCTTTTCCACAGTTCTCTTCTATATAAATGAGAACATACTGCTGAAACCCGGAATGTCCATTCTTCGTTTTCCAGACGCTTATACACACCTGGAACAACTCTGTTCAGCTCTTTTCCACCTTCATCAACATAAGTCAGACCACATATTACCATATCCAGGGTTTCTTTTTCGGCAAGATTGTACATTAGCTCAATATAATCCTCTTGCAGATAATCGTCTCCGTCTACAAATGTGATGTATTTTCCAGTTGCTTTTTCTACGCCCTGATTTCTGGCTGCGGCTACGCCTTGGTTTGCCTGTTCCAGCAGAACGATTCTGCTATCCTTCTGCGTTAATTCGCGCAAAATTCTTCCACTTTCGTCCGTGCTTCCATCATTGATTATAATGATCTCCAGGTCTGGCAAAGTCTGTGCCATAACCGATTGGATACACTTTTCTACGTATTTTTCGCTATTGTATACTGGAATAACGACAGACACTGCTGGCATGTTTAATCTCCTTGCTTCTTATGCGTTTTTTCTGCTTACTCTTTTCAGCCCAAAAGCCTTTTTCAAATCCGTTCTAAACGAATTTGAAAAAGGCTTTCATTACTTCTTAACAACTAAAACAATTTATTTATATTAAATGCCGGCAAAACAACGCTATCAGTATCTGGTTGCGCTGTAAGCAATGTAACCTCACTCCGTAAATAAGGCATTAAAATTGCTACTGCATTCTTATCAATAAGTGATTGCGTCACATTATCAGAGAGCGCATCTGAATTCTGTATCTCAAACAGCCCTGTCAAACTTATCTTTAATTCGTACTCTTCCTTTTTATCTCCATCTAAAACTAAAGTAACCTTATATATATTATCCTTATTTTTTCCAATTTGCACCTGCAGGCTGAATTTTAGCTCATTATTATTTTTGAATCCTTTTCTCTCAAATTCAATTTTTTCAAAAAATATTCTTTTCAGTGTCAATATGCTGCTATAATCACCCATATTCCGCTCCTTTAAGCTGCATTTGTCAAATTATGATCAGTTTCTTTCTTTAAATCTATATTTACACTTTCAAAATCTTCCCGCGTAAAATAACTTCTAGTTATCGACACAAATTCATTATAAAAAAGATTCTCTTGGGTATCAGGCAATAACTCACCAACAATTTGAACCGTTCGTATTAATTCTCCCGATATGTTTTTTTCACAATTTGATACTAACCTTAATGGGGAAATTTCAACAACTGGCATTTTAAAAACATTTTCCAAATGTTCTTTTTTATTGACGATAGGAAAATATTCATTTTGAGATATATAATGAACTTCTTTTTCCATTTTTGTAAAATACTCTATATCTTCATCAAATTCACCAGGTTCTGCCATAATGTAAGAATCCTTTTTAGGTAAGTAAGTACTTTCTTCTTTCCACTCACTAGAATCATAACTACAAATATATTTTCCCTCATCATAGTTTATCGAAAACTGTCCAGTGGAGTAAGTTGTTATAAGTTCCCGAATTGTAATTTCATCACACAGCATTCTAACAATATTATCCGGAGTGGTTTTTCCTACCAACCATTTAATTCCAGTTGCGTTATTTTGACAGCATATTACAACAAAAATTTCATTCTTATCATTTTTACAAGTAAATAAAATAGGATAGACTGATTCAAACAAAATCTTATCCCAATATAACGTACCATTTTTTTCAGTTTTTACAAATTTGCGCATTTTCCCCATCTCTTTTTCTAATATAGTCCTGAAGATGTACTTCAAAATCCGGAATCAATTCAAATGCCTCATACGGTGTTGCATCTTTATACAGCCACCAGTCAACATGGGAATCTCTCTTTTTTACTCGTTCTCTGGTTCTTTGAGTTACCCCATATATAGGCAAAGTGTATCCTATTGCAATTTTAAAGGGCACATGCATATCTGAGTCCATGGATGCAAATCGTTTAACATGTGTAGGCTTTTCATATACTGATAATGAATATTGCCCAGGATCATCTGCCGAAAGCATAGGTTGTAATTTATATCCATTTTGTTCATAGGAATTCATAAACGACGCCTTGTCACACTTTCCACTCCTGCAGGCCCTATACACCTGAATACTTTCTTCTTTAGCACCTGCGGGTAATTCAAATCTCTCAAAATAATCTGGAAATATCTTCTCTATTCGTTTCTGTGTCAATACCTCATTCATATAGTTTTGCCTTTACATACTTTTCCCAACAGAACTTTTTATATACTTGTTATCTATTTCATCATAGCATATTCATATTTCATTCGCTACCATAAGATTTTTATTTTCTTATAAATCGTTCGAGTTATTTCGAGCTATTTTTTAATCCATGTCTCCTCGACTATTCTCACACCTCATTAGATTCTTCACTCTTCTGGTAAACCTTCTCAATCATTTTCGCAACCCACCCCGGCCAGAATTTCCGGAACATATATAAGTCTTCCGCTCTTCTTCCGTTTTCCTCAATCAGTTCCGAGGTTGTGGATTCCTGATGGATCCGGTGCTCCATTCCTGCCCTTGCAGTGTATGCAAACTCGCCTTTTCGCCTGGAAATTTCCTCCCATGCCTGCCAGTCAATGTTGCTTTTCATGTTATTTTTAAAGGAAAAACTGTCCAGATTTTCTTTTACAAGGGTGACTGCAGGGCAACAGATAGCCGATCCTATAGAGAGAATTCTCCTCCGAACAAAACGGTTTTTCCAAAAGACAGTCAGTTTCAGAGGAGTCAGAAGCAGACGTTTTACCTTAAGAAGCCGGTTAGTTGTCACCGTTTTTCCATTTCGAAGTTCATTATAGTCTGTAAAAATAATAAGAGGATGGCGACATTTCTTCGCAGCTGCCAGCACATCCTCTGTGTAGTTTACATAATATCTGTCATCCTGATGAGCGAGGGTTACAAGCGGTGTTGTTGCACAGCTATAGGCAAAATTCCAGTCTCCGGCCAGACCTTTTTCACCGTGGTTTATATGAACAGGTATTCCGTACTTCTCACCAATTCCATATATATATGAATTGGGAGTTGAAGTCGCGATCAGAATTCTGGTTCTGACTTTCTGCGCCAGAAGAGACTGTACACATTCTTCCAAATACGGACTCTCACCGTACGCGCATACCGCAAATGTATGAAGATTTATTTTATTACTATTATCAAAATTCTTTAATCCCATATTTTTCATTTTCTCTATAAACTTTTAGATATATTCATTCCAGAACATGTTTGAAAAAGGCTTTCTGCAAAATATCCCCCAAAGTTGTGAGTACAGATTGCTGGAATGATTTTCAAGGAAACCATTGGTCATCTTCCCTCTCCAATACCAATTTCAGCCTCTATCTCCTGCTTTTCTACTTCTTCCCGTTCCAATAACGTCTCTTTCTCATCTACTTTATCAATCTTCTTATTCTCAGCCTTGGAACGAAGCGCAACTTCTGCAGATAACACTCCAATCTTGTCTTCCAGCTGAGATACAATAATAGATAAGGTAAATATTTTTTCCACCAGCAGGAAAATGATCACCAGAAACACCAGATTACTTGGTGACATAATTCCGAATATACGACACAATTCATAGGAAATTTCCGGAAAGATTGCCAGCAAAAGTAAAATGGCCGCAAAAAAAATCCAAAAAATAGCGTCCTCCATTTTGACTTTATTTTTTCGAATTTTTCGAAGAATCCATCCAACAGTCAGAACAGAGGCAATAATAAGTAAACCTTTCAGCGTGTCGCTCATTTTTTGTCTCCTTTCTCTCGTTTACGCACCCATTGAAAAATAAAAATAGAAAAGAACATTTTCATCATATACCAAATGGAATTTTTGAAATCCAGGTAGCTGGTTCCGGCAATTCGCTCGTGCATTTCTACCTGCACTTCTTCAATCTTTACCCCGCAATTCAAAAGGTATGCCAGGGTATCCGGTTCCGGACTGTAATTGATATCGTAGCCAAAGCGTTTGATCATGCGCTTATTAAAAAGGCGCATTCCAGAAGTTACATCTCCAATATATTTCCCGCCTGTGGTTATCATGATAGCGTAGGTAAGCAGCTGGCTTCCAATCATTCTGGAATTAACAGGCTTCCGCTGGGTTTTAAATCTAGACCCGATCACAATGTCACAACTGGTCCGCTCCATCTCCGTAATCATATCCTCTATGTACTTGGGATCGTGCTGACCATCGCCGTCCAGCTGGAGAACGTAATCATATCCATAATAGTTCGCATAGCGCATACCGCTTTTGATCGCGCCGGAAAGTCCGGTGTTTACAGGAAGATCCATGAAATTATAACCGCGGCGGGCACATATCTTACGGGTATCATCGGTGGAGCCATCATTGATCACCACGTAATCATATTGAGGATAATTCCTTTCCAAATTATCTACTACCTTTTCTATGCATCCAGCTTCATTGTAAGCTGGTATAATGATCAGAATTTTTGATATTGTTTTTATTGAAGCCATGAATTCTCCGTTCTATGTTTCTCCACAATCTCCACCAGTTCCCGCGCTCTCGCCTCAAAGGAATATTTCTCCTTAATCAGCGGCCACTGCTCGTCGACTTTTGCTTTCACTTCTTCATAGTTGTTCTCAATTTTCTTCACGCACTGGTGGAATTCTTCCTTATTGCTATAGTACAGCACTGCTTCCGGAAAGATTTCCCTGAGCTCATCGCAGCAGTCAGATATTACCGGGAGACCGCAGGCCAGGGCATCGAAAATACGATTATTCACAAACTGATAATCCAGCATGTCTTTCCAGTGGTCGTTCAATGTGACGCGGGCACTTCGGTAAAGGACGGGAATCTGGCTGTTTTCGATGAAAACGTCCTGTACCATGGTCTTATCCGGGCCTAACATGGCTTTCCAGCCGGCACCCCAGATTTTCAGCGGAAGTTTGTCCTGTGCTGCCCATAATACACATGGGCGGGCCACACCACGGGAATTTCCAATAAATAAATAATCTTTTCCACGGCTGCATTCAGCTGCCTGATCCGGGTAAAAAAGCTCAGTGTCTGTACACTGAAGCAATGGATAAACAGGAACCGTAAGCTTCGCCTGAAGCTCCCTGGCATAATGGCGGGAACCTACGCATACAATATCATAGAGCTGGTATTCTTCTTGAGTAACCATCTCCGGGTGGCTGATATTCCACATAATGTAGAGGCATTTGGTGTTCCGACGATCCGGACGGTAAAATTCGCAGCCTCGAAGTACAAGAACCACATCTGCGTTTACTTCACAGTCCCAGTCTTCGTGCAGGTCAATTATCGTGTACATTCCCATTCGATCCAGGTAACGTTTCAAGGCAACTGCATACGCATAATCGCCCCAACGGATCTTTTTTTCCTCAGGAGCAGGACATTTGATCACCCAGATCTGACGTTCTTTCGCTTCACGCTGCACCTGTGCAGCCCGTTTTCCCCAGTCGTCCCGGCGATGCAGTTCCTGTGACACATATTCCTTCAGCTCCAGCATGGACTGGCTGTTTTTCTGAAGCTCCAGGAGGATTTTTTCCTGGCGTCTATTCTCTTTTTCCAGTTCACGCAGCTTATTGTCCATATAGGTGCGGCTTACCGGAATAAAGCTTCGTAATTTCTGTTTCAGGGTATTCCAAAAGCTCATATAGAAACTCCTTGTATAATAAGTTGTCAATCGGTAAAAATATGTTTTTGAGTCTTTGGCTTTTATTATAACGAAATATGACAGGAAACGCAACTCCCCACAGCAAATCACCAAACAGGACAGTAGCGCAGCGTTACTGCTCACTGGTAACGTTCCGCGAAGCGCGTTACTGTGAACGGATTGAACAGTAACAGCGCAGGCGCTCTGCAATTTTCTCTTGAAACAGTAACCCTTCACAATTTTTTCACGTTTTTTTCTACCATTTATCACTAGGAAAGTAATTTCGAATTTGCTATAATAGTTTCACGACATCAGAGCATGTTTGAAAAAGGCTTTCTGCAAAATGTGCGTCACAATTTGTGGGATATTTTATCCCCCTCTTTATTCAATGAATGCATCAAACTTTTCTGGCATTATAAATCTTAGGAGGATACCGAATTCATGCGAAGAAAAAAGAGCTTACTAATACCGGCTGTGCTGGCTTTTTCCCTTTGCACCGGTGCTGTTGTCCCAGTACTGGCGGAGGAGACCTCACAGACAGCTGATGCAGCAGATAATGAACAAGAGGCACATACACAAAGTGCTACAGATACTTCTGATTCCCCTTATGAAAAAGGCACCATCACAGACACTGATTTTCAGAGTGAATGGCTGAATCTGAAATTCACACCACCGGAAACAGTAGTCATGAATACAGAGGAAGAGCTTCAGTCTGTTATGAAGCAGGGACAGACCACCCTGGAAGAATCTTCCGGCGTGGAGCTTGGAGATGACGCCCTGTCAGGAACCGTTTATGAAATGATGGCTTCTTCTATCTCTGGTTTTCCTAATGTTTCCTTAGTTGTTGAGGATGCTTCTCTGGAGAATATGACTGTCGACCAGTATTTTCTGGCTGCACAGCAGATGTTGGATGCTACAGGGATGGGCTATACTTATTCAGACGTGACAGATATACAGATTGCTGGACAGGATTTCCGTATTATGGAAACAAGTGTGGCCGTCAATGACTATGAAGTTCTTCAGAAATATTGTACCCGCAAACAGGGAGGAAAGTTTGTCTCCATTATTTTATCATACACCACAGATACCACAGCAGAAGCAGATGAAATTCTGGCAGCTTTTACTCCATTAAATACAGACACGGAGGCTGCGCCTGCAGAATAAACTATGGTCTATACTCCCTTAACCATAAAAGCCATAAAAATTGCATATAAAGCACACGAAGGACAATATGACCAAAGTGGGGTTCCTTATATTCTTCACCCGGTTCATCTTGCAGAACAAATGACAGATGAAACTACCACCTGCATTGCCCTGCTTCATGACGTTCTGGAAGATACTGCCCTGACTCTTCCTGATCTGGAAGCGGAATTCCCAAGGGAGATCACAGAGGCAGTCCAGCTGCTTACACACGCTCCTTCCGATGATTATCTGGATTATGTGCGCAGACTTTGCGAAAATCCGCTGGCTCGTAAGGTAAAGATTGCGGATCTCGCCCATAATTCAGATGAAACACGGCTTTCTTCCGTCACGCCGGATCCAATGCAGCTGAAGCACTGGCGGACGAAGTATGCAGCTGCAAAGGAGATCATACGGGAATACGAGAATATCCCATAAAGTAGAACTCCAGACTATGTAAAAAGGTACTCTGTTATATTGGTATCAACATAATTGATATCAATATAACAGAGTACCTTTATTATATTTTGCAAAAGCAACTGTTAGATTTCTATTATTTCACCCGCAAAATCGACCTCACCAGTTCCAGATGCGGTCTGTCTGCATCCTTCTGGAACACGGCCACATGGTTCAGGTCTGCGCCTCCATCTGTATATGCCGGAAAAAGAAAGCCGCACTCCGGCTCACCTGGCTCGTATTCATCTGCAAGAGGACAAATTACACAGATCAGATATTCAAAAACAGCTTCTGATTCCCCCAGCCGCTCCTTATCTGCTGCCTTTGCCGGAATATCATATCTGTCGTGGAAAATATAAACTGCATAAGGTCTCCTGCTTTTATAATTCTCCATTACAAGATCATAGAAGCTGTCCATAAGAGCATCGTTTTTCAGCCCACATTCCCGGATTGCCATCAAAAGCTGCCACACGGTTCCTGGCCTTCTGTCTGCATCTGCAAATTCATAACGTTTCAGATTTACATTTGTTGCTGCAAAGGGAACTACCTTGGCAAGCTCAATGTTTTTCTTCTTTTCTGCGGCAGACAGCTTTAAAAAATTCACGTTAAAGCTGCCGTCAAAGTCCCCGTCCTTATCCACATAACATCCCGCAATCCTTGTAAAAGAACTCCGGGCAACATTCATCCTCCTGGTCAGCGCCAGCATATCTTCACGGTCGATTTTGTTGGTCATGATTTTCTCCTGTGTATACGCAAAATATTTTTTTCTATTTTACCATTCCTATATGCTATACACAACTGAAAGTAAGAATATCTCCATTTAAAGTGCTTTTCTATTTAGACAAATGAAGCAGGTTGCTAATTAGCTTGAGTCATACTAGTTACTGTGAACGGAGTGAACAATAACCTTTTCTAATCCGCTCCAACGCCTCCGTCAGCGTTGCCCTTGGACACGCCACATTAATCCTCTGGAATCCTTCGCCTGCTTTTCCGAAAATCTTTCCACTGTCAAGCCAAAGTCTGGCCTTATTAAGGATCAAATCCTCCAGTTCCTCAACAGTCAGGCCTGTCTCACGGAAGTCCAGCCACACCAGATACGTGCCTTCCAGATCTGTCATCTTCACCCCAGGCAGATATTTTTCCACATACTCTTTTGTGTAATTGATATTCGCCTCCACATAAGCATGCATTGCCTGGTACCACTCTTCACCTTTGGAATAAGCAGCCTCTGTTGCCACCAGTCCCAGAACCCCGAGCTGGCTGGTTCCTGCCGCATCCAGCTGCTTCCGGAATTTTCGGCGAAGCTCCGGATTGGGAATAAAAATATTGGAAATCATCATACTTGCAAGATTGAAAGTTTTACTTGGGGAAGTGCAGGTAATGGAAATATCCTGAAACTCCTTTTTCAGACCAGCAAACACCTGATGCTTTCCCTTAAAAACAAAATCCTGATGGATTTCATCACTGACAACGGTCACACCATTCTTTACGCAGATATCTCCTAATTTTTCCAATTCTTCTGCGCTCCACACTCTTCCCACCGGATTGTGAGGATTGCACAGGAAAAACAGTTTTACATTTTCCTCCACGATTTTCTTCTCAAAATCCTGAAAATCGATGTGATAACGGTTGTCTTCTCCTTGATAAAGGTTGCTGCTCACCACTTTTCTGCCATTGTCCTGAATAACCTCTGAAAAAGGATAATAAACGGGAAGCTGGATCAGCACACTATCTCCCGGCTGCGTGTATGCTTTTACCGCCATTGCCAGAGCAAAAACAACTCCTGGTGTTTTGATCAGCCAATCCTCCTGGATCTCCCAGTTGTGGTGGCGCTTCATCCAGTTTGCCACGATTTCAAAATAAGGAGTCTGAACCTCACTGTATCCGAAAATTCCCTCTTTTGCACGTGCCACCAGCGCATCCTCAATATAAGAGGAGGTCTCAAAATCCATATCTGCCACCCAAAGAGGCAGCACATCTGCCGGTTTTCCCCTTTTTACTGCAAAATCATATTTCAGACATCTGGTATTTTTTCTGTTAATCACTTTATCAAAATCAAGATTTCTTTCCGCCATATAATTCTTCCTCTGTTTCTGCAAATACTTTTTCAAATTCATCAAGAAGATCCTGTACATCTTCGATTCCAACAGAGAGGCGAAGGGTTGCCTCTGTAATTCCGTTGCGTTCCCGTATCTTCTTCGGCACATCCGCATGCGTCTGGGTAGTTGGATATGTGATCAACGTCTCCACACCGCCAAGACTTTCTGCAAATTTGATCATCCGCACTTTTTCCAGAACAGAAAGGGCAAATTCCCTGCTTTCCAGCTGGAATGTAAGCATGGAGCCAAATCCTCTGGCCTGCTTTTTCATGATCTCATATCCCGGGTGTTCTGGTAAGCCCGGATAGATTACTCTGGTCACTGCGCTCTTTGTTTTCAGCCATTCTACAATTTTGAAAGCATTTTTCTGTGCCTGCTCCATGCGGATTCCAAGAGTTTTGATACCGCGAAGAATCAGCCAGCTGTCAAAAGGAGCCAGGCCGGAGCCTGTGGTTTTAATAAGAAAACGGAGCTTTTCGCTGATATCCTCTCTGTTGGTTACCAGAAATCCTGCCAGGGTATCATTATGTCCGCCCAGGAATTTGGTTCCGCTGTGCACTACAATGTCCGCTCCCAGTTCCAGTGGATTCTGGAAATATGGAGATAAAAATGTATTGTCTACTATGAGAAGGAGATTATGTCTTTTTGCAATTTCCGCAAGTGCCGCAATATCAGTGACATTCATCATGGGGTTGGCTGGAGTTTCAATATAAATTGCTTTTGTGTTTTCGTTTACATAACTTTCCACATTTTCTTTCCAGCAGTCGATTCTGGAAAAATGGATTCCGTTTTTCAAAGAAACATTGTCAAAAAGCCGGATGCTTCCGCCGTACAGGTCTGCATCTATAATCAGATGGTCTCCTGGTTTAAACAGCTCCATTACCAGAGTGATTGCTGCCATTCCAGTGGAAAAAGCCAATGCGTCAATTCCGTTTTCCAAGGTTGCTACAATTTTTTCCAGATGCTCTCTGGTTGGGTTCTGCAGTCTGCTGTAATCAAAGCCTGTGCTCTGACCTACTGCCGGATGCTCATATGTTGCTGTCTGATAAATCGGAAAGCTGATAGATCCATAATTGTTACAACAGCCTTCCTCTTCTTCCAAATGTAAACACTTTGTATTGATTCCTCTTGCCATGATTTTCCTCCAGATTCGTATGATCGCGTTCAGAGAAATGTTTTCTCTCTTTTTTGTCTGAAGATATCATAGCAAGATAAGAGGATTTTGTATAATTCATTTTACCTTGAGTTCGTTATAGAATATTGCTATATCTGATTAGATATGTTAGATTTTTTGTATTGCCAATTTCAGAGCGTGTTTGAAAAAGGCTTTCTGCAAGATGTGCGTCACAATTTGCGGGAATACTTTTTCAAATATGGTCTAAAACACCCTCTGCACCAGCAGCATATACAAAATCGTTCCACCGCCAATACTAAGCAGTGTATTCTTTTTCCACTTATGCAAAAATACGATAAACAAAATCGCAATGGCTTCTGGCAGCCCATAAGGTCCGCTTCCGTTCTTTCATAGTTACACTCTTCGCGATGCACAGAAATCATGTTTCCCATGTTTTCGCGCCGTACTTCTTGGGTTTTCTGTAAACGAAGTTCACAAAATATCTCTTGGGATGGTATCTGCTGAATAGGAGCAGGCATTAATTACCGGCCAGTTCCCTGATAGCATCTGTCAAGGTCGTGTACTGCTCTTTCACCTGCGCGTAAAGCTCATCACTTCCTGCGGTTTCTCTTCCTCTTAATACCTCCGTAAGCTCTGCACTGACCTTATACAATTCTGTAAATCCAAGGTTCAGGCACACACCCTTCAGGGTATGGGCTGCACGGAATGCTTTCTCTCCATCCTGTGCGGCAAGACCATCTGTCAGCTCCTGAAAACTTGGATCATTAAGAAATTTCACCGCAAATCTTTTCACAAGTGCTTCACTTCCCAGTCTTTTCAGAACTCCATCGTAATCTGAGCCAACTTTCTCATAACATTCTTTTATTGTCATTCCAGCCTCCTTAATTTTCATTCCGGTTCCCTATGTAACTGCTTTCTGCACTTTATTATATTAAATTGAAAGAAATTTGTCCACAGGTTTCTAGAGCGTGTTTGAAAAAGGCTCTGACATTACGCATCAGACCTGGAATAAGCATTCTTCATCTGATTACTCAGCTCATAAAGCACTTTATTCAGTGTGTCAGAAGCCTCTTTTTTCACCATATCCGCAATTTCCTGGTTGGCCTGATGGCGAAGGGACATTCGTTTCGCTGCGTCAGACTCTTTTTCCAGAAGAGCGTCATATTTGCCAATTAGCTGGTGGCCTTTTGACATTACACACTCCTGATAACGTTCAATATGAAAAATGGAGTTCTTATAAGAAGCATCTGCCATGGCACCGATCATGCGGCTTACCCAGTAGAAGCTGTCAGTGGTTACTTCCCTGGTGGTGCTGGAAAAATAGTCCGGAGTGGTATCAATTGTGGCATAAAACGGCACCAGCACATTAAATGCATTAGATGCAAACGCAACCCATTCCAGGATATTGCAGTCCTTTTCCATGCCTGGTCTCATCTGGATCAGAGACAGGAAATCTGTACGGTTCACACCGATAGAACGGAATGCTCCGCGCTGTTTCTTTTCTCCATAGGAAGCATATGGATCATAAGAGGTTCCCTGATAATGGGAGGACAATACATATTTCACATCCTCTACAGTAATCTTTTTTTCCGGAATCATGCACCATGGCAGATCATCAGAATATGGAGTAAATTCTGCATTTACGCCATCCCAGATTTTTGTCTTCGGATTCAGGTTTCTCAGCATATACCATGCACGAGGAGTATTATAAACATGGTCGGAATCGTCATGGCTTCCGAACGCATCTCTTGGATTCAGTACACCATCCATGGAAAGATCCAGGTGATTTTTGCTGATAAATTCTTTCAGGTCAGCGGAACACATGTATTCCAGATCCGCATATTCCTCACATGGGCACCGATATTTTTCCTGATCCCGCAATGCCTTTTCCAAGTCAAATTTATCAATTCCAAGCTGATTTGGCATTACTACATATGCCTCATCCGGAACCTTTCTTGCCATCCAGTGATGGCCGCCGATGGTTTCCAGCCACCAGATTTCGTTTTGATCCTGGAAAGCAATTCCATTCATCTCATAGGTTCCGTATTTCTCCAGAATGCTTCCAAGGCGGATTACCCCTTCGCGGGCGCTATGGATGTATGGAAGAACAATGGATACAATATCTTCCTCTCCGATTCCACCGGCTGCTTCCTCCTTACCGTCCTTTGCAGGCTGATAGGTTACCAGAGGATCCGCGCCAAGTACCCGGGGATTGGAGGTAATCGTTTCTGTAGCAGTCATTCCCACATTTGCCTCATTTACACCGCTAGCTGCCCAGATTCCTTCGCCGTCTACTGCATTTGGCACAGATGTATAGCCCATTGGATCATCTGGAAGATCAATTTCCACATGAGAAATCGCAGATTTATATTTCCGCGGCTGTTCCTCCGGATGAACCACCACAAATTTTTTTGGCATATAATGACCGGAACCGGAATCGTCATTTCTTGCGATCATGGTAGAACCATCATAAGATGCCTTTTTTCCAACTAAAATTGTAGTACAACCCATTTAAATTTCCTCCTAAAAATATTTCGTAATCTACTATGCTCTATGTTAGCACAATCGGGCATTTTATGGAATACAAGATTCCGGAAATCAATTATTTAACGGTTGTATTGCCTGCCATTAAGCTTTATACTTATCTTATTCCCGTAGCAAAATGATACGCGAAAGAATCCTGCCCATCAGGGCTTTTCTATAACTTAAAGGAGCATTCCTTATGCAGACATCTAAAGATTATTTGCATGTTTTTCTTGATATGGGCGACGCACTGTTAAACAGCGGCGCAGAAATTTTCCGGGTGGAGGACACCCTGAACCGGATGGGCTATGCCTGTGGTGCTACCCATATGAATGTTTTTGTCATCACGTCCAGCATTGTTATTACTATGGAATTTCCCGGAGATGGCGCACGGACGCAGACACGGCGCATTCATGAATGTGGGGGGAATGATTTCACCAAGCTGGAGCAGCTCAATGACCTGAGCCGTCGCTTCTGCAGCCATCCGGTTTCTGCTGCGGAGCTGCGAAATGAATTTGAGAAGATCAATGCAAACAGACCTAAGCCTCTTTGGAAACTGCTTGGAAGCGTTCTTGCAGCCTGCAGTTTTGCCCTTTTCTACGGCGGCACTATTCCGGATGCCATTACTGCCGGCATTGCTGCAATCCTGATATGGAGCCTGCAAAAATATCTAAGACCAGTATGTATGAACGAGGTTACTTTCCAGTTTGCAGCGTCTTTTCTCACAGGCTGCGCCATTTGCGGATTTACTTTGCTCTGTCCTTTCCTTCACATGGATAAGATTATGATTGGTGATATTATGCTTCTGATCCCAGGACTTATGTCAACTAATGCAATCCGCGATGTACTCATTGGTGATACACTTTCGGGTATTATCAGGCTGATCGCCGCGTTACTTCTTGCAGCAGCACTGGCGCTTGGTTTTATGGGCGCAATTATTCTTTTTGGGAGGTTTGGACTTTGATCACAATGACGGTTATACAGCTGATTACCGGAGCTATTGGATCTATGGCTTTTGGTCTTCTTTTTCACATGAAAACCAAATATCTGCCTCTGGCTGCTGCCGGTGGTTTTCTTAGCTGGCTGGTCTTTCTCTTTGGGAAGAGTCTGTGGGGAAATGTTTTTCTTCCGGCACTGCTGGCTGGTTTTATTGCAGATGTGTATGCGGAAATCCTGGCAAGAATCTGCAAGGAAACTTCCACTTCTTTTTTCGTTACTTCCGTGATTCCGTTAATTCCCGGAAGTACCCTTTATTACTGCATGAGCAGTATTGTAGAGGGAAATCCCATGCAGGCACTTAACTATGGGAGAGATACCTTTCTCTTCGCGTTCGGAATCGCCGCGGGGATGAGTATTGCGTGGGCGATCTGTTATTTTCTGAGAAGTGTTAAAGCACGATAGTTTCTTACTCACAGTTTTCGGATTTCCACCCTGCGGTTCCACCAGCCCTTTTTCCAAACCATGAGAAAAACCTGAAAATCCAGGCTGTCCCTGGCGGTTGTAAAAGGCTCTTCTCTTAATACCTCCGCATGGATTCCGTCCCGGGTCAGTTTTTCCTGCAGTTTTCCCGCTTTTGACAGCAGGCTTTTTAACTGCTGATCAGCCTCATTTCCAAAAGTCCGGTCAGGATAAGCCGCCGCTGCGCTTTTTATTTTTCCGGTAAGAAGATCAATCACTGCACTATGCTTATTCTTGTGTAATGCCCTGGCAAAAATCCTGGCGATAAATGGAGCTGGAAATTTCTTATAAACATGCAATAACCGAAGCAGAGAAAAATCCCGGGCTTCTTTTGCTAGCTCTTCCATTACTTGAAATGCTGCTGCAGACGGCTTCCAGGGGTCTTCCTTTGGCACAATATACTGTTTCGGCACTGCAGGATAACAGCAATAATTCAACGGTGGAAAGTCCGCCAGCTGCACAAGTGCCCTTTCTTTTTCTGTACAAAACTCTTCTCCCAGATATTCCAGCTTATCTCTTGCAATGGCGATCCGATATTCCAGCTGACGCAGATATTCATATCCAGGCACCCAGAAATGACCGATCTCCCCATAGTTATAAAGATAAACCTCCAGATCCAGCATTCTGAAAAACAGAGTGACTACGTTCTCCCCCTGCCATACTACCAGTATATATTCATCCCCTTCCTGACTTAAGGATGATTTCAGAGGGCCTTCATAATTCTCCAGATAAGAGCCTGTAAGTCTGGCATCCCGGAAAATGAGAAAGCTTTCTACGGCATCATTCATCAAATAAACAAGGCGGATATCACCTGGAATTTTCTCTTTTCCCACTCTGGCAAGGCTGTCTTTTTCGCCCTGTTTTCCCTCATTATTTTCATATGTCTCATAACATTCCCATTCAGCCTGTGCTCCGTTTTCTTTCGGAAACAGCAATTCAAATTGCTCCTGTTCCAAAAGCTCCTCCAGCATTTCAAATGTATCCTGCATCTTGTGATTACCTCAAACTGTTCGATTCCTGTTTCCAATTTCACTTTTTATTATATGGGTATCTGACAAAAATGTCAAAATAACGACAACAGATATATAGCTATAAAATAAATAGCATACAATTTACAGCTTACATTTTTCATATATTTTCTATATACTTTATATTATGGATAAAGAAGCTGTCGTTCCATAATATAAGAACCCGCAGGCAATCAGGAAGCGGTGAAACCGTTCCATAGATTGCCAGAGCATGTTTGAAGAAACTGTTTGAAAAGGGTTTTCTGCAAGATGTGTGTCAGAATTTGTAGGAGATTTTGTTCAAATTGGAAAGCAGCTTAAATACGTGTAAAATCACAGGTAAGCCAGTTCGGCACCTGTTAAAAAGATTGGAGAACGAATATGAATCAGATTGATTACGAAAACTTAGGATCCCGAATGAAAGAACTGCGAATCAAAATGAAGCTTACCCAGGCAGAAGTTGCCAAAGCTCTGAATGTAACTCCTGGCTACATCAGCAACGTGGAGAATAACCGTACTGCAATGTCCCTGCGTATCCTTATTTATTATGCAAGGCTGCTGAACATCTCCCTGGATTCCCTGATTGGCAGAATTGATTCTGAATACCGTGAAACTGCCCTGGACCGCGAGCTTTCCGAGCAGGTACATAAAATGAGTATTCCAGAGAAACAAAAGCTTCTGAAAACCATGAAGGTATGGATGGAAGAAGATTGATTCTGAACGTAAAAGGGGCTGTCTATTTCCTGACAGCCCCTTTTGTAACTTTATGGTGTTTATAGTATTATATCAGATTTTATTCCCCCCCATTTCTGTGATAGTATCACATACTTTTCTTTTTTGCCTTGCGGACCAGTTTTCGGATCAGGACTACAATAAGAATAATAATTACAAGGAAGAGCAGGCAGATCAGCACGATCATTACTGAGAATCTATTGGGATTTTTCACCAGATCAATAATATTTGTGCTGTCATCTACAACCTTACGGTTATGAGTGACTGCATAATATTCCGGTACATTAGCAATTCCATCCCCGTCTGTATCTTCAAAAGACTGCATGTATCTTGCAATAGCATCCCACGCTTTCAATTCCCTGCCATCTTCCATGATTGCTTGATCTTCCAGATTTTCAATTGGATTTCCGTTCTTATCCTTTGGTTCAAGAGACAACAGACCATAGGACATTTTCATTACAGAGCCAAGCATTTGTCCTGTATACAAGTCAGTCACAACATGGTACAGTTTATCATCCTGAATTTCAATTCTTTCTCCATCTTCTCTGGTCAGATAACAGTCCGTCACCTTATTCAGAATCATTCGATGAGGATTATATGTAAAATTCAGTCCGCTGCAATACAATCTTGCAGTTGTCATAAAATCTGAAACAGAAGCGTCTACTTCTGCTGCCAGCTTCAATTCTTTTCCTGTCAGATATGCATTGATAAGAGGATATCCTGCTACACCGTCTTTTCCAATTCCCAGAGAAAAAGAATTGTAAACATTCTCTACTGTAATATTGCCTTTTGTATATGTGTCACGGACCGTTCCGCTTGGCACAACCGCTACGTCTACCGGATTCCCATCGTAATACTCTGAATTTTCCACAGCATATACATACGCATCAGACATAATATCGCCAAGATTCAGTTCTTCATGCTTTGTTCCCATCTCTTCCAGACTGTTAAATTCAATATCGTTCTGAGCCAGAACTTCATCCCTGGTGTACCCAAAATCTGCAAGATAATTGGTGTCTACTGTATCCATTAATGCATCAATACGTTTCTGTGTTTCCTGATCCGGCCTGATCTCATCAGACACAGGAATCAGCTCATAGGAGGTCATTTCCCAACGTCCGTCCTCCTTCTGTGTCATCGAAAGTGATCCAAGATTTCTTCCGTACTCGCCACAGGATACAATATATGTATTCCCATGCTTAATGGCTTCATTCAGCTCTGTATGGGAATGTCCACTGATGATCAGATCCAGATCCGGCACCTTTTTTGCAAGAATTTCATCCTCTGACTTGTCCTCGTCCTCCCAGGTTCCTCCATGGGACACACATGCGATCATATCCACATTCTCGTTTTTCTTAATCTCAGTTACTGTCTGCTTTACTGCCTCTACCGGATCTTTAAACAGAAGTTCACATGTAGGCGCACATTCCAGGGCATCTTTTCCAAACACGCCAACCACAGCAATCCTTGTATCGCCCTTTTGAATTACCACATAATCCTTCACACCATATGCTTCAAATGCTTCTTTGATCTGCTTCTGCCCATCATTTAAGCCATCTTTCTCCATAGCGTCCCAATCCACGTTGCACACTGCGATTTCCGGCACTGTCTCACCGGAATTTATGGCTGCCTTCAGCATATTTGCCAGTCCCTTTGACCGGTAGTCGTATTCGTGATTTCCAAAAGTAGTCACATCATACCCCAGATATCCCAGCATTCGAAGCTCCGCCGCCTCCGTATCATATACGGTCTGGATCAGTGTACCCATGGAAAAATCTCCGCCATCCAATACCAGGGTATCTGGATTGTCTTTCTTCTTTTCATCCATCAGGGTTTTTATTTTCGCAAAACCGCCAACTTCTTTTTGCTGTCCATCCACAATTGTTGAAAAGCTGTCCAGATGGGAATGTGTATCATGGGTAAACAAAACGTCTACCTTTTTCGTCCCGGCTGCTGTCACAGGAATATCCAGTACAAGCAGAAGCAGTATTGCAATTGTTAATACAATTGACAAAATTCGTCTCCGTGTCTTCATAATTTCTCCTTTTCGTTCAAAAAATTTTCTTCTGATTTCTACAGCATTTCTTCTGCCAGCATCTCCTGATATCCGGCTGTCCTGAATTTTCTAATCAGCGCTGCCACCGGCTTTAACCTTTCATCCGTTATCCGTTCCAGTATTTTCAGCCGCTTCGGTGATATAACCTCTTCAGACTTGCACCTTTCATAGTCAGCAGCTTCCATATGCCAGTAATAAAATTCGCCCTTATAATACTGCGAAAGTTTCTGTGCGATCAACACACCTTCCGGATCCAGATCTCCTGCATAATAAACTCGGGTTTCGGATTTTGCAAGTAAATCCAATGCCATCAAACCCGCCAGTCTTGGCTGACCGTTCATACACATATAGGCTTTTCCTTTTTGATTTGCTTCTTCTTTTCCACAAAGCATTGCAAAAATCGAAGGATTTTCCACAATATATATTTCGTTTCGGGGACAATGAAGTGACTCCCATTCTGTAAGCACTGCAAGAGGAACCTGTACAATGTGCTGTTCTTCTAAAAAGCCTGCCATACCTTTATGATAAGTTCCATCCTCTTTCACAGCCTGCACCTGATACATCATCGCATAATTGGAAACATCATCCAGCATAATCCCTGCCAGCAGATAACTTTTCTGACGTTTATACGCAGGAAATATTGCACATGTCTCTACTGTAATTCTTCGTATTTCCAAATCCATCTGTATGATCTGATATAAAAAATTACCATCTGCTGTTCCAATATCAAACGCATGCGGATTACCTGTCAGCATAGCTGCAAATACGGCAAGGTACATCTTTGTGCTGCGATATGGCAGATTGTTATAGATTTCTGCTCCAAGCCGCAGCATCTTGTCCCATTTGGCCAGTTCCTGACTCCCGTTGTCTTTCACAATGCTTCGCAACGATTCTAAGGCTGTCTCTACAGGAGTTCCTTCATAGTCTCTCTGAAAAATCTCCCATATACGCTCTTTTTCCTGTTCCCGTAAGGATTTTTGCTCCTGTCTTCCAAGCAGTGGCTCTTCAAAAAAATTCTCCAACAGGCATTCCGGCGTTATCTCTTTATATCTGCTTGTTTCCAGCGCCTGTCTGAATTTTTCTGAGGACACCGTTACACTTTTCTGACTGTGAAAAGATTTTCCAAAAAATCCTTCCAGTTCTTCAATATCTGTTGGTTTCAGATTCTTCAGAATTACTTTCCCACCAAACCTTCCGTAAGAAATATATTTCTCCCGGAAGCCTTTCAGAACCTTCTCCCAGACCGGGCTCAGGTGAAAATAAGTCAGACAGTCTTTCATTTTATTTTCAGATTTATACTCCTTCTGCCTGTCCAATCTCTATGCCTCTCTGTTCTACTTCATCCTCATGTTCTAACAATTCTTTCCTGTGACCATTCCATAAATAGGGCATAACGGTTACAAATTTCGCATTTCCCGGACGGATTAGCTGATAGATTGCCAATGCGTCCAACGTATCACAATCTCCCCACAGAACCTGTGAGTTAATAATAAAATCAAACTGGAATTCTGTCATCAGACGGAACATATCGCGAATATTTTTATTATCTACTCCGGCAAATGCCTCGTCCAGAGATATCAATCTCGGTGCATCTTCTCTTCCTCCCTGATACTTGGCCACAACTGCTGAAAACAGCGGTACATACATGGACATTGCCTTTTCTCCGCCACTGAAGGTTCCGAATACACTATTTGTCAGCTCCTTCTGACGTTCCCCGTTTTTCTGGGAAAACAGCTGGAATTCAAACCATTTACGGTAATCCAGCGTATCCTTCATGATCTGATAGAAGGATATCATTCCCGCACTGTCTTTCGCATTTCTTCGTGCCTCTGCCACTTTGGAACGGAAATGGGCAGACAATCTGGCTGCCTCATCTTCACTCATCAGCCGATAATCTTTCTTCAGTAATTCTACCAGTTCTTTCGTATCCAGCTGGTCTTCCTGTTCTGCAGTCTTACTTCGCCATCTAAGGCTAAGCTTTAATCCGCTGGAGGTATTCATACCGTTCATCAGGGAATTCATTTTCTGTACCCATGTATTGGAACCGTTAATCTTTCCACGGATTTTTCTGCTTACCGTATTGGCAAGAATGTCTTCAAACAACTCCCGGTCTCCATCTTTGATCAGATTCTCCAGCTCTGTAATGTCTTCTTCAAGATGCAAAAGAAGACTGGCAAATGATATCTTTACGCCTTGATATCTGGCCGAAATGTCCAGTCGTTTTGCAGGAAATTCCGTTTGTTCTTCTTCCGTAAACAACTCATTCTGCATTAAATGATAGTCTGTAAGAAAGCCTCTGTTTTCAAAATATACCTTATTCAGATCGCGGATCACACTGTCTTTATCCAGCGCTTTTACATCTGATTCCAGATAACTTCTGATATGTGCGGCATCTTCCGGTATCTCTTTTGGTATTTCCACATAATGCAAAGCCTTTTCCATATCATAGCATTCTGAAAAATATTTCGTTTTCTTTTCATATTCTTCAATTTTCTTCTGGTTTTCATCTAAGCGCAGTGTCAGTTGTCCTACTTCGTCTTCTTCATGCGTCTGTCTGCTTACGCATACACGTAATTGCTCCGGATACTCCTGCAGCCAGTTAATACATGCATCAAGCCGTTCTTTAATTTCTTCGTAATCAGTCAGACGCAATTGTTCCTGAATGGAAGCCTGTTCTTCTGTCTTTCTCCTGATTTCTTTTTGAATCTCCTGCAGATCATACCGTATCTGTTCCATATCTGCATCCAGATCTTCCAGATGTTCTTTTCGCTCTCTCAGATACATCAGACTTCTAAGATACATTTCATGTGCAGCAATCAGGCTGATCAAATGCTTTCCATATTCTTCTGCTGCTTTTTTTGCTTCTTTAAATATATCATAAGAACAGGTCAGATATAGTGCTTCTGCAATTTCCAGTGCTTTCTTTTTCTTTTCTTTCAGTATCTCGGCCAGTTCACGGATCTGATATTCCAGTTTATCACTCTCTCGCTTCAGCTGTTCACACTCTCGTTCCTCGGCCTGCAGCATCCGAAGTGCTTCTCTCATATCTGTGTCTTTCGGAAGATTATCGTATTCTTTTCTGAGAATAACTTTTCTGTCAGACAGCTTTCTATGCAGTTCCTCCAGCTGCTGTAATGCGGTTTCCAACTCTGTGATTCTCTGTCTGCACTCTTCTATCTTTGCCTGTCTGTGTTTTTCACGGGCCTTTGTTCCAAGGAATCCTGCCTCATATTCTCCTGTTACAGTTCCGGCAAGCACTCCCATTCCGTAAGTTCCATCTTCTGCAACCGTAAACAAGCTCTCACTATCATATGAATACTTCCGAGAATTCCGGTCAGACGCTGATTGGAAAATATGTCGTTCACTTCTTCATTCAGTTCCAATACATCTAACAGACTTCTGTCCGGCTGCAAATTCTTCTGACTGTTCTTGCAGACAAACAGATAGTGATCTTCACATCCTTTTTCTGTTTTCAGAACCTGCTCTTTGTATTGCTCATCTATTACCAGTGCATCCAGAATTCCCATCTTTAATAAAGCTTCTTCCAAACGGTTACAGGCTTCTTCTTCCAGATTATCTCCAAATTCTATGACCTTGTAAAATTCCTGATATGGAATTCCAAGAGCATCCAGTCTCTTACGGTTACGTATAACTGCCTCTGAGCGTTCCGGCTGTGGTTCTTTCTGATTCTCCCATTCAGCCAGATCAGCCCTTACTTCTTCCAATTCCTTTTTTGTATTCTGGCTCTCTGTATCATTTACCGAAAGTTCAGCTTCGATTTCCCCATTTTTCTTGATCCATACATCTGCAATCCTCTGACGAACTTCAGCAAAATCAGAAGATTCCTTATACGCATCTGCAAATATACTTAATTCTCTTAATAATTCTTTTTCTAATGCCAGCTCCTGGTTTGCACCGTTCCACTGATACAATGCTTCTTTCCATTCATTCTGTGTCTGCACAAATACAGATTCCAGTTCTGACACTTTTCTCTGAAGAGTATCCAGTTCACGAATCCGTCTTTCTCTTTCTTTTATCAGATCATCTTTCTGTCTTTCCAGGTGATCTGTCTCTGCAAGAATCTCTGTTCCCTCATTTATTTTTTCTTTTGTGCTGTCAAACTGCTGCTGGTGTAAATTGAATTTGTATGGTTCTTCCAGATGTTTTTCCAGCTCTTCCTTCATAAATGCATGCTCTTCAAAGGCCATGGTATCAGCCTCATCCTGCATCTCTTCTATAAGCTCTTCCAGTTCTTTTTCTTTCTCATATTTCCTGTCTTCTACTGTTTTGATCTGATTCTGTGCATCCTGATATTGCGTCTGCTTCTGCTCCAGAAATCTCTGCTTTTCTCTCAGGTTTTTCTGTTGTCCGTTTAATTCTGTAATCAGCTCCGCTTCTCTTCGCTTCAATGCTACCGCGTCGCTTTTGTTCAGAGATTCTTTCTCTTTCTCCATGGACTCACGTTTCACATCCAGCTGCTGATGTTCTATTTTCAGAGCTTCAATCTTCTTTCTGCATTCACACAGCTTTTTCTCCTGTTCTTTTTGTTGTGTCCTTGCATTTTCCAATTTTAGCCCAGCCTGTTCGCAGCGTTCTGCTTTTTCATATAATAATTTCTGATTATATTTTGAAAATACTGCCTGAATCTTTTCTGCTGCCTGTTTGGCTTCTTTTCTGTTTTTCAGATTCATGGTCATGGTATCCATATTTTCAATGGCTTCCGACATAGGACGCAGGTCATCATCAGACAGAGGCTGAAGGGAATCACTTAAAATATCATTGATTACAGATGGCTTAAAATCCTTGGAAAGCTTCGGTGTACGCAGCTGAATCAAAAGATCTATCATTTCCTTATATTCTTCTGTTGTCTCAAATCCAAAAATCTGGCGGTTCACATACTCCATATAGTCAACCTGCCTGTCGATAACGCGGCCGCCATCCCCAATTCTGTTTTCCAGTTCTTTTTTGGAAAGTGTAACCTTTTCGCCTGAATCCTTATACAAAAAGAAATCCTTACCGATACGTCTTCCATCGGTCAGACTAAAATACCATTTATCCAGATTCTTTCCTCTTCTTGCGCGGATACCCATTCCAATTGTTAAATATGTGTCACTGTTTTGTCTTTTAAGCTCCAGATACAGATAGCCAGTGCGTTCTTCACGTCCGTCATCTTCTTCCAGAAGATAACTGCTCATCTTACGATCCCTGGAACCGAAGGGATCCAGTCGTTCCGGACTCATATTTCCATCCAGAAGAAGGGGCACCACACTCTGCATGGTTACTGATTTTCCCGATCCGTTTGAACCTCGAAGGAGCATTCTTCCCTTCACAAATGGGAATTCCTGTTCGTCATAATACCAGAAATTAATCAGCCCGATTTTATTTGCCTGCCATCTGCTATTCATCATTTCTTCCTCCCATATAATCCTCCGGATAACTTCCCTGTATTTTTCCGGTGAGCGGACATATTTTTATCTGATGAGTGGCCTCTTCTTTTCTTATAAACATCCACAACTCCATCTCATCCAACACACTTTTTACAAATTCCCCTTCCGGCATCTCGCGATAATTTTTCGAAAATCCACTTCCATATTCCTGTTTCATTTCTTTTATCATATTTTCAAATTCAATCCCATCTATAAGACAGGTTTCATCCAATCCGTTTTTCCATTGGCCACTCTCAATCTTCTTGCGTATTTCACGAAAGCACAAAAGCAAAATATCTGAAATGGAATTATTACCAGGAAATACTGTTCCCATTCTGCAGTCGTCTCCCGACAGCAGATATGCACTTCCCTTATGAATGTGCACATGACAGTCAAATATCTGCTCCAGTTCTTCGCTTAATCTGCGTCCGTAATATTTCAGATATTCAAAATCCTCCGATGAGCCATCCTCTTTATACATACCAGGTGCAAAGATCAGTCTTTTATAGACTCTGTGCCTTCTTGCAAAGCCTCGGTCTTCATCCACTTCAAACCAGTCACTTTCCTGAAAATCTTTCGGTTTCGTATATTCCATAATGTCTTTTGAAAAGCTCTTCATAAAATATCTGGATGCCCCTGTATTTTCATAAAGCACTTCTCCTCCTTCATCGTCCATGAATGCCTCGTCTTTTCCATCTGTAACTCCAATAAGCCCCTGATCTTCTGCAAATCTCATTACACGAATCAGCTTTCTTCTGTTCGTATACAATGTCCAGTCAGAGATTTCCCCAGGCAGATTTGCTGTAATATATTCCGTCAGCTGTGATATGATAAACTGCTCCTGTGCATCTCTGTCTTCCAGAAACATCAGCAAAATACAGAGATAGGCATATTCTTCTTTTGAGGAAAATTTCTGAATCCCCATAAAGCTTTCTGGTATCACCGGAATCTTCTCCATCTTTATCAGAAGTGAATTATCAATGATCTGGCAGCCCATTTTCTCTGTAGTAAATTTACGCAGTTCTCCAAGGGCATCTCTTAATTTATAATAGGTTTCCTTATCTCTGGATTTTAATACCCATCTTTTATTTAACAGGATCTCCAGTTCCTTCATCACGTTTCCTCCTGAAATACAATTGACAGATCAGGCATAGTAAAATTACCATCCAGACAATGCACAACACAGGTCTCATCTGCCCGGCTTCTGTCTAATATATATCTTCTTCCATCATCCGTTCTTGCAGAAAAATCCGCAGATTCCATGGCATCTGACAGCCATTTCAAAAGGATCTCCCTGATTCTTGGTTCCAGTACCGGTAATTCTCCAAAATGAATCCTTCCATTCACTTCTAACGCCTGCAGTTTTTCCATTTCTTCTCTCTGTTTTTCCAGCATTTTACGTCTTGTTTCCTGCTTTTGCTCTGCTGATTCGCGGATCGCACTTCTTCTGGATTTCTCCCTGTATGTACGTATCCTTGGCTTTAAACTGATTTCCATGGGTTGTTCTTCGTATACTCCGATATTCATGCTATCCGTTTCACGTACCAGATCTCCGGCAATATGCTGCGGGCACTCCATGCCAAATACCATTGCAGACATTTTGTGGGCTTCTTCCATATCCTGGCATTTCAAAAATAATTCTGCCACTTTGCGGTATTCTTCTTTTCGGTTAGCACCTAATGCATTCTTTTCACTTAACTGCGCTGCATATCTTGTGATCCTGCGAATAATATCATTTGTTGCATCAAAAAGCTTTCCCGCTTCATTCTCCTGACCTTCCTTTCCTACAAACCAGTCATAGATACTTTGATAACGGCCCTTTACTTTCTGCCAGATCATTTCCTTCGACACTTCCACATCCATTCGCGGTATCGACAATTCATAATCAACTACTTTTTCAAATACCTGATTTTTCATTTCTTCCTTCTGCATGCATAAGCTTTCTTCTATCACACCTACATTTCTCTGTAATCCCTTAATAAAGCTGCGCAGATATTCGATCAACCGGTCTTTAAACACCAGAAACTGTTTCGTATGCATCATTTCTTCTGCCCGCACACTGTTCAGATCTCTGATATAGTCCTGATAATTCTGATTCAGGCGTACAAAATCATTATTCAGATCTGTCCACCAGGTATATACTTCATTTTTATCTCTTTCCACAATCTCCGGAAACCGTTCTATACCTCTTCGTATCCGCTCCAATAATGTGGGTTCTAGGGATGCACCTTCAATGAACAGGTTCTCAAGTCTAAGCACCAGACGTTCTATCTCTACACTATATTCTGTCATCTGATAGCGGTACTTTTTGTTCTTAAATTCTTCAATGGATGCCACCTTTTTCGTATCCTGGATCGTATTCAGATTCTTCCATTCTGTCAACATTGTGAGATCCTGCTGACACTGCTCTGGTCTGTAATCTGCAAAAAAAGGATCCTTTATCATTTCTTCGTAAACCTCTTCCTGGTACAGCCAGTATTTCAGTTTCTCGTAATGTTCAAAAAAAATACGCATAATACAGCGATATCTGCTTACATTATCTGCATTTAAATATTTCGCTTCTGTCAGTGGTTTGATTAATTTATCTGATACCTGCATGAGGCCTCTCCTTCTTTTCATACATGGGGTTACTTATATATAATGTCGGAGGCAAAAGTCCCCGACTACGATACTTGCGGATTGTTTCACTGATTACATTGTACCAAGACGTTGTCCAGTCGACCAGTCCTAATCTGTAAAAGCTACTATTTTTTTGCACGAAAAGAGGCTGCAGGAATTCTATCCTACAGCCAATTTCGCTTTTTTGTTTATTTCACTTTTTTATTCAAACTCGCAAATAAAATCTTGTCACTATACACTTTTGTATAGGAATTATGGTTCTATCTGGTTTTATATGTGTTCCACTGTCCAAAGTTCCCAGACTGTACTGAACGGTGTTATCAATTTGTTATCACATCTCTGTTATCAATCAAAGATTCTCGTGATATCCTGATATCGGTTAACTACACGATAAATCTCTACATATTCGTTACCGACCTTGTAGATAATCACATAATCTTCCCATATCGCATATTTATAATCTGTCCGAAAGCTGACCCGTTTGGAGAGATCTGACCCCATTCCAGGAAACATCTGAAGGTTTTCAAATTTACCGTAAATTTCCTTTATGGTCTTTGCTG